>Ga0265327_10000076_pt1 | contig 212272 bp, 173 predicted proteins | sample 41621metaG_FD_202089 | JGI IMG/M metagenome (GOLD analysis project Ga0265327, IMG submission 202089) | Rhizosphere microbial communities from Carex aquatilis grown in University of Washington, Seatle, WA, United States - 4-16-21 metaG | ecosystem: Host-associated > Plants > Roots >... | reverse complement strand
CACATTGTCGATGTAACCGCCATCATGTTCCTGATAGGCGACAAGGCGCACGGCGATATTGTCTTGCAGCGGAATATTGACGAAGCCTTCCACCGTGTCGCCAAGCCCGCCCTTGGTGATCTTGTTGGCTTCGATGTCGTATCCCGCTTCGAATTTCGATGGATCGGGTTTGTTGGTGATGATGCGAACGGTGCCGGCTTGCGAGCTTGCGCCGTAAAGCGTTCCTTGCGGCCCGGCCAGCGCTTCCACGCGCGCGATGTCATAGATATGCACGTCCATCGAACCGCCGATGGTGGTGATCGGCTGTTCGTCGAGATAAACGCCCACGCTCGGCAACGCCGCCGAATGGTTGCCGTCGCCGCCGCTGGAAACGCCGCGCATATAATATGTGTCGGTGCCGGGCTGGCCGTTGCTGCCGCCGCCGCCGCCAACCGTGTAGGTCAGGCTCGGGAAGAACTGGCTGAAATCGCGCCCGTCCTGGATGTTCAGATCTTGCAGCTTCTGCGTGCCCAATGCCTGCACGGCCAACGGCACGGCCTGAATGTCTTCCGAACGCTTTTCCGCGGTCACGATCACCGTTTCCAGCGCATCTTCCTGCGCGAATGCGGGCGCAAGGCCCGTCAGCGCGGTGGATGCCAGAAGAAGTGGAAACAATCGGTGCGCCCGAACCAAACGGCTTGGCTGAACTTCACTCATGCGTCAAAGCCCCCGGCGAGTCCTGCCGCGAAGTTGGAACTTTGCCCGCAGCAGGGTCAATCGCTGCGGGGCGGGCGCGTCAACACTAAGTTTCGAATGTGCTTTTTAGGTCGCAGCACCGCCGGGTTATCCGCCAGAACCGGGGCCAGACTGCCCCTCAATGGGGCAAGCCACTGTTCATAATTGCGCCATTGCTCCAGCCCGTCGCGGAAGATCGGCTGGCGCACCTGTTCGGAGCTGGCAGTACGGACCGATCTTTCGTTTTCGTAGAAGCGCAGGCAATTTTCTTCGAACGGCAATCCGCAATACTCCAGCAGCCGTCGCGTTTCCGTTTCGGGATCATCGACCATCCGCTCGTACAGCACGCGATGAATGTGCCCCGGCAGCACCTCATCGAAATGATCCATTAGCGAAATGTAATCCGCGTAATAGCGGCCCATATCGGTGAGGTCGTAGGAAAATCCCTGCCCGCGCGCGAAATGCTGCTTGAAGCCCGAAAAGCACGCCGCCATTGGATGCCGCCGCGCATCGATGATCTTCGCATTCGGCAGGATCAGATGGATGAGCCCCGCATGCAGAAAATTGTTCGGCATCTTGTCGACGAAAAAGGGGCGTTCCATCCGCCGCTGAAGCTTTGTGCCCGCAAGATATCTTTCGCCCAGCGCATGTAGTTCGTCCGCACCAAGCCCTTCCAGGATTTCGGGATAGACGGATGGTTCGTTGTCGCGCCTCTTGCCGTCCATCTGCAGCGCGATGGAAATGATGTCCGGCAATTCCATCGTGCCTTCGACTTGGCTGTGGCTCGCCAATATCTGTTCGATCAGGGTCGAACCCGAACGCGGCAACCCGATGATGAAGATTGGTGCGGCAGAGGAATGGCCTTGCCCCGCCCGCGTCTCGAAGAACGGTCGCGTGAACAGCGTCTTCGCCCGCGCAATCTTGTCGGAAAAATCGTCCGCATCATACTCAAGGCTCTGCCGCCGCAGCCTGTTGCCTGCGTCGTAGTGATGAAACGATGCCTCGTAATCCTTCTCGTCCTCCAGTGCCTTCCCCAGCGCGAAATGCAGGTGATAACGATCCTCGTCCGATAAGCCCTTGTCGCGCGCCAGCTGCGCCCGCATCGCCGCAATATCGGCACCGTCGAAGCGAACCGTCTTCAGATTGGCAAGGCTCCAATAGCTTTCGCCCAGTTGCGGAGAAAGCGAAATGCTTTTGCGATAGGCCGCGATGCAATCCTGCTGCCGCCCCACCGCGCGCAAGGTGTGGCCGTAACTCATCCACGCCTTGGATTGGTTGGGCTGTTCTTTCAGGATGCTTTCATAAAGCTCGATGGCGCGCTCATGTTCGCCCAGTCGCGCCAGTGCCGCCGACATCAGGTTGCGATAATTCGGATTGCGCGGATCGCTCTTGAGCAAAATCTCCAGTTGCGCAATCGCGTCCGCGGATTTGCCCTGCCGATACAGCACCGTCGCATAATTGTGCCGCGCCGCCACAAACCCCGGCGCCAGTTCCACACACCGCGCCAGAAGCTTTCCCGCATCGTCATAACGGCCAAGCCGCGTGCCGGTTTCCGCCAGCATCCGTATTGCGGAAACATCGGTCGGCCGTTCCTTCAGGTAAGGCCGCAAGATCCGCTCGGCAATCGCCACGCGTCCTTCGCAAAGCGCAGCGGCGGCTTCCATCAAACGCGGCTCGTTCACCGATGCCTGAATGTGCCGCGCTGTGGCCGCGTCCGCCCCATCGCTGTCACCCAGCAAACGCAACGCATCGGCCAGCGCCAGCCACACACGCGGCGATTTCGGATTGAGCATCGCCGCCGCGCGAAACGCTTCGGCCGCGTCGCGCGTTTCTTCCAACTCGCTCAGCGCAAGGCCGAGTTCATACCGCACATCCGCCGAACGGGGCTGTGCCGCCGCCAATGCCTGCAACACCTCGCGCGCAGCGTCCGCCGCACCCTGCCGCCGCAACGCCGCGCCCATATATAGAAGTGCAATCGGATGACCGGGTGCTGCTTCCAGAATCGCACGCGCCTGTTGTTCCGCCGCGCGCGGATGTTCCGAAAGAAGCTGTTCGGTGCGCGCCAGCGCTTCCCGCAACGTTCCCGTTTGTTCGTCGACCGGCCCCATGGTCCTCAACATAGCCCCAGACTTGCAGAATTAAAAACGGCTAATGAGCGGTTAACGCGAAAAAACCGCGCCGAACAAGGCGAATATCGCTTCGGCTATGCAGCATGTGCCGTTTTCGGATGGTGGCGCAACGGAACGTTCACTCCTGTCTGTGCGATATTGCTCTCGTCGGGGCTTCGGTAGTTGAACTGGGAGTCTGCGATGAAATCTTCAACATGGACGCTACTACTCGGCGCGGCCGCATGCTCCGTCATGCTGTCGGCCTGCTCTTCGGATGGAGTTTCGCTCAGCGCGGGATCCGGCCGTGGCTTGCAAGCGGCTGCATCAACCGGCAGCGGCGGGTCTGATACCGGCGGCACCGACACAGGTGGCACCGGCACCGACACCGGCGGTTCAAACAGCGGCGGCACCGGCAGCACAGGCACCGGCGGCGACACCACCGGCGGCGCGCAACAGGCTGGTCTCGGCGACGGTTCTGTCACCGTCAGCGCAGGCGGCACCACCGTCGGCACACCGCCGACATCGAGCAACGGCACGGCAGATGGTCTCGTCGCGCCTGTCGTCGCAACGGCAAACAATCTGGTGACATCCGGCAATGCCGCGTTGCCGCTGCAACCGGTGTCCAACACCGTCGCACCGCTGACGACGGGCTTGCCCGTCACCGCAACGGTGGCCAACAACTCGCTCACCAACGCAACCGGCACACAGCCGATCGGCGTCAGCGTGTTGTCCAACACGCCCGCCACCGGCTCCATTGCTAGCGTCGGTCTCGGCAGTGCCGGCAAAACCGCTGATGTGAGCGTACTCGGCAACGGTGTCACTTCGCTTCCGGGCGGCAGCGGCGTAACGGGTGCGGCCAATTCCGCCGTCACCACAGCAACAAGTTCCACATCAGGTTTGCTGAATGGAACTTCGTCGCTCGCCAACGCTAATGTGCAACAAAACACGCTGATCAGCGGCGACAATCCGCTGGTCGGTGCTAGTGTGGCCTCGTCAAATCAGAATCAGGGAAGCCTGCTGACCGTGGGCCTCCAATCCGCCGACAAACCGCTGACGGTAAAAGTGGGAGACAAATCTCTCCTGCCCACCACCGGCCATTGATCGCAACACTTTCGGGCGCGGTGAGCCAAACTCGCCGCGCTCTTTTTCGCATGAGGGGATTCGTGCGCAAGCTATCTGTACTGGTGCTCACCGCACTGTCGTTGAGCGTGTCCAATCTGGCGTGGTCGCAACCCGCACCACTGATCATCGACCGTGGCCGCGCCGACCGCGCGCCCACCCAAACACCGGCCAAGGAACCGCCGGTCGCAGCACCACCGGCGGAAACCGTCACGCCCATCGCGCCCTTCGTCCTCAAAACCGTGCGTATCGATGGTTCCAGCTTGTCGCCAACCGTGCTTGCCGCCGCCGCTAAACCGTTCATCGGCAAAGCGGTCGAAACCAAAGATCTGCAAGCCATCGCCAACGCGGTGTCGCAAGCCTATGCCGACCACGGCGATGTCGCGCTCTATACCGTCGCCGTCCCGGCACAGGACTTCGCGGACGGCGCGCTGAAACTTGCTGTCGTCGAAGGCTATATCGAACATGTCGATCTCGGCGGCGATACCGATGGCCGTCTCGAACTCGTCACCAAATACGCCGCCAGGTTGATGAAGGAACGCCCGCTCAAGCGTTCCACCTTTCAGCGTTACATCTCGCTGATCCGCGATATCCCCGGCCTCACCGTCGATCCGCAATTGCTGCGCGGCAATGCCACCGGCGCTGTGCGTCTGTTGCTGGTGCTCAAGCAACGCGATTGGCACCTCACCCTCTCCGCCGACGACATGGGCAGCAACCCGCTCGGCCGCGTGCAGACGCAAGCCAAAGCCACGGCCTACAGCCTGCTGCGCGAAGGCGAAGAAACCTCGCTGATCCTGGGCCTGCCCATCGAAGTCGGCCGCTACCAATATGTGGCGCTGTCTGAATCCCAGCCGCTCGACGACGACGGCACGCAAGCGCTGGGCTCTTTCGGTTATCTGCGCACGCGCCCGCGCCACCCCAACCCCTCCGGCACCGCCAAAACGCTGCAATTCCTCGTCTCGCATCCGCTGCTGCGCAGCTACGATGAAAACCTTTACGTCAGCGCCAGCGTCGATGGCATCGACAGTTCCAACGCCACTTTGGGCGAGATCATCGCCAACGAACGCATCCGCGCGCTGCGTCTCGCCACGTCCTACAGTTCCACCACAACGAAATCGGCACTCGCGCTCAGCGCCAGCATGAATTTCGGGTTGAACGTCTTCGGCGCTCACACCACGATTCCCGGCGCCGCCGAAATCGACTTCAAGAAATTCGTCTTCCAGGCGAGCTACAACCGCCTGCTGGACGAAGAATGGATCGTCCGCTTCCGCGCCGCCACGCAACTTGCGTTCTGCGCGCTGCCCGTCTCCGAACTCTATGCGATGGGCGGCGACAATTTCGGCCGCGCGTTCCCCACCGCTGCCGCATTCGGCGATTCCGCGCTCGCCGGTTCCGCCGAACTGGCCTATCGCCCGAAAGGCCTGCCGGGATTGTTGAACGGCAGCGAAGTGTTCGGTTTCGGCGAAGACGGCGGCACCTGGTATCGCTCGCGTCTGGGTTTTGCGCCGCAGGATTTCCACCTGGCGTCCGCCGGTTTCGGCGTGCGCATTCCCTTCCGAACAGAGACGCGGCTGGAAGTCTTCGCCGCCAACGGCCTCATCGGCAACGCACCCGGTGTTTCGTCCGGCAAATGGCGTTTCGGTTTCGCATTAACGACTGCACCGTGATGTGACGATCGAAGGTCTCCAGAACCCTCCGTTCGTCATCGCCCGGTTTATCCGGGCGACCCATTTTTCTTTTTCGTGCGTGCGTGAACAATTGGGTCCCCCGGATCGCGCGAAAACGCGCGACCGGAGGATGACGGAGTTGGTGTTTTAACTAAGGGAAACTAAGCCGCCACGCTCTCCACCACGCGCAGCTCCACTCTGGGCCTGGGCGTGGTGAATTCCAGCGTGCCGTCATCCACCGAACCGAACTTCAGGGTAACGAGATCGAGGAAGTAGTTCTGATACAGCTTCCACGGTTTCTTGTTGCCCTGTTTCGGCAGAACATTCGCCGCGCGTTGGATATAGCCGGACGAGAAATCGATCCACGGCGCTTCCTGCACCTCGGGGTCGTTCAGGCGCGGCGTGCACTGCTTGGTGCCCGTCTTGTCCATGCGGTTCAGAATGCGGCAGACATATTCGCAAGTCAGATCGCATTTCAGCGTCCACGATGCGTTGGTATAGCCGAACGCCGAGGCCAGATTGGGCACATCGCTGTACATCATGCCCTTGTAGCTCATGGTCTTCGACATGTTCTTGGCCACGCCGTCGATGCTCACCTGCAGCCCGCCCAGCAATTCGAGCTGAAGCCCCGTCGCCGTCACGATGATGTCGGCCTCCAGCTCCTGACCGGATTTGAGCTTCAGCCCGTTCGGCGTGAACGTTTCGATCTGGTCGGTGACGACCGATGATTTGCCGCTTTTGATCGACTGGAACAAATCGCTGTCCGGCACCAAACACACGCGCTGATCCCACGGATTGTAGCGCGGCGTGAAATGCGTCTTCACGTCGTAATCCGGGCCCAGCTCCTTGCGCACCATGCCGATCAGATTGCGCTTCACCTGTTCGGGCCGCGAACGCGAAAGCTTGAAGAAGAACATGCCCAGCAGCACGTTGCGCCAGCGCGTCAGGCCATACGCCGTCATCGCCGGAAGTTTCGCGCGCAGCCAGTTGGCAAGCTTGTCTTCGGCGGGCCGCGAAACCACATAGGTCGGCGAACGCTGCAGCATCGTCACATGCGCCGCGTCCTTCGCCATTTCGGGCACCAAGGTCACTGCGGTCGCGCCGCTGCCGATGATCACCACGCGTTTGTTCTTGTAATCCAGGTTTTCCGGCCATTTCTGCGGATGAACGATTTGGCCCTTGAAGCTTTCTGTCCCTGCGAAGTCCGGCGTGTAACCGCCCGCATAAGAGTAATAGCCGCTGCACATGAAAAGGAAATTGCAGGTGTAGCGCACAACGCGCTTCTCGGGCCCCACTTCGGCTTCCACCGTCCAGCGCGCATCGGGCGTGGACCAGTTGGCGCGCTTCACCATGTGGCGATAATGAATCTTCCTGTCGATGCCGTTTTCGGATGCCGTGTCGCGCACATATTTGCGGATCGAAGGCCCGTCGGCGATCGCCTTGGCTTCGCGCCACGGCTTGAACGAATAGCCCAGCGTGTACATGTCGGAGTCCGAACGAATGCCGGGATAACGGAAGATGTCCCACGTTCCGCCGATCGCCTCGCGTCCTTCCAGGATCGCATATGTCTTGCCCGGACAATTGGCTTGCAGGTGATAAGCCGCGCCAATGCCCGAAAGCCCCGCGCCCACGATGATGACGTCGAAATGTTCCATCAGCCGATTCCGCCCTGTTTCCTTAGGGTTCACATAATCGGTCTGGATTGAAATGACAATATGTCAGTTCTGACCACTGGTTCCTTACCCCTATAGTGGGTGAGGATTCCCATATATAGCGTAGTTATTTCAGGTACTTATAAGAAAATAGAAAAAAGTCCTGAAATTTCGCTTGCACAGCGCAACGCTCTACGCTACAGTTCGGTCATCCCACGAATTGCGTCCGCACCGCAGCCGGTCCTCCGGCCGCTTCCGCACGCCGTTCGTTTTTCAATTTCGCAAGCTGTCCCGTCCGGCCCAACAGGCGTGCGTGCCGCTGCACAATTTGTGCGGCAGCGCGATCCTGCACACCGGCCCGTCTTCGAGATGGCGCGCATCAAGAAGGATGCATTCCGATGTTCCAGTGTTCTCGTCCGTCACAAAACTCACCAGATAGCCATCGTCTTCTTCCGTGGCGCCAATGCGCGGCGCAAACGGCGCCTCGCTCGCAAACCGGTTCGGCCCCAGCACATATTGGGCGGTCTTGCCCGTCTGCACATCGTTGCGCGTGAAGCCCTTGAACAGAAACCATCCCGGCTCGGCAATCGTGCTGTAGGCATAGCGATATTTCCGCCCGCCATGCCTGCCGTTGATCATCCCGAATTCCTGAATGCGCTCGTCCAACCGTTCTTCCCGCGTCTTGCCGGTGCGCAAATCGAACCGCCAGCGATGCAATTTCGGCCGGAACGCATATTCGTCCAGAAACGCCATCATATGCTCGAAGCCGGGCAGGGCGTCCTTGTGCGGGCCGGGCGTGGGCTCTTCCTGAAAATACCCGTCAAGAATGATTTCATCGCCCTGCTCGAACGCATTCACCCAATGCAGCACATAAGTCGGCTCCGCCTCGAACCAGCGAACGTCATCCGCCGTGCCATGCCGCGGCACAATGGCAAACCGCGAAGGCAGCCCCTCATGCTTGCGCACCGCATGAACGTTCTTCTTCAAAAGCTCCGCATCCCAGAAAACGGGAAGATCGTTGAGGATAGAATAGTTTTCGGTGAACGCCATGTCGTGCGGCAGGCGCGGCCCCGAGAGCTGAATGGGAATGTAATTGGTCAGCCGGTTGTCGCGATCCACAACGCCGTAATGCAGAAAAGGAGAATATTTGGAATAGTTGAAGAACAGCAATTCGCCCGTGTGCTCATCCACCTTCGGATGCGCCGAGATTCCATCCAGCGGCACCCAGCTTTCCGGCCCCCGCTGCTCCAGTGTTTGGGGATCAAGCCGGTAACCTTCGCCGCATTGATAAAACGTCGAAAGCGCCTCGCCCGCGTGAACCACAATATCGGTGCTCGAACTATCCTTCAGCGATCCATGCGCCCCAAACCCGGGCCGCAGCGAAAGCCGCGGCGAGTCAGCCAATCCGCCCCAAAGCGATTGCTCGACTTCCTGCTCCGCCGCGAAACATTTCGTGCGCACAAACCGATTGCGATAATCGGCGCGTCCATCGCGAAAGCTGATCTGATGCACCATCCCGTCGCCATCGAACGGATGAAACCGTCCCAACGGCTGATGGATCTGGTTTTCGGTGTTGCGAAGATAAACGCCGTCGATGTCGCTTGGAATTTTGCCCTCGATCACATCCAGATCGCTGGCATTGACCTCTTCATGCAGCGGCGTCCACGCCCCATTGAGATAAGGATGATTGCTGGCCCGCAATGTGGTTTTGATCGGAGGAAGACGCTCGACTTTCATGCAATCCACCCTGGTTGCACCTTTATATCACGGAACGACTTCAACACCCAATGTCTTGTCTTCCCCCAACAACATCCGTCGCAACAGCAAAATCCCCGTCGGTGGGCGAACATGAATAGGATCGAGATAGTAAGTGCTCAGCTTCCCATGCGCAGCCGCATCATCTTCTGTGATGCGGTTCTTGTTCATGAAATCGAACAGCCGCACCTTGTTGGGGCAAGCCGCATTGTGCCGGATCACATCCTCCGCCACCGTCCGCTTGAAGTCGGCAAACCCCTTGGCGTCATTGGTCATGTAATGGTCGATAATCGCCATATTGTCCGGCGGAAAATAGAAATAGATCGCAGCCTTCGCCCGGCAAACCGAAGCCAGCGCGTCTTGCAACTGTTCGCGCTGCCAGTCCGTCAGATGCATCGTGCGTTCCGCGCGCCGCGTCAGTTCATGTTGAAATTTCGCAGGGGTCATATGCCCATATTCGCCGAACACATCCGGCCGGTCCGCCGCCAATTGCCCGGGCCCAAGCCGCGCCAGCAGCCAAACACCCAACGCATGCATGCCCAGCCCGCCGCCGCTCAGATAACGCGAGGTGAACAACCAAAGATCGCGGCGGGGCGTAGGCTGCCCCTGCAGCGTCACCGCAAGCCGCAACTCATCGAAGCCGCCACCAAATGGTTGCGCCGCGCTGCCGGAAGTGAACGCATCCAGCGCCACGAAGATGGTTTTGACGTTGTCCTGCGCCGCCGCATCCTGAAGAAACCGCCGCGTCTCATAAGCCGAAGCGCTGGAAACGCCGTAATTGAAACTCTTGAGATGAAATTCCGGATCGACCAGCGTGGGATCGAACGCAATACGCGCCCGGCTGGAGCCAACGAACACCATCGATGGCTGGATCGAAACGAGCCACGCCGGTTTCAAAACCCGCTCGAACCCGGAAACAAGCTGCACACTCGCGCCTGACCGATGGTGAAGAATGAAAGAGTCGGCAATGGCATTGAACGCAATCGCAAGCGCCACAATCGCGCCCGCAACGCCGAAGAACCAGGAAAGATAGCGCCGGCTTTGCATCAGAATTGGAAGTAGATGAAAGGACTAAGATTGGAAAGCGCCATCACGCTGACGACAAACAGCAACCCGAACACGATAGCTGTCGCCACACTCGGCTTCCATTGCCAACGCGTCTGCCGCAATCCCGCATCGCGATACCGCGTTTCCAGCGCAGGCTTCAAACGCCAGGTGATCTCCATGCTGTTCGGCGCGAGCCAGACAAGCGCAAAAAGTACCGCCAGCGCGCCGCCCGCAAGCGGCCCAAACGTCAAAAGATGACTATGTCCGCCCACCCCAACGAGCCCCGCAACCATGCGCGCTGCACCACCGAAGCTTTCCGAACGAAACACAGTCCAGGCAAAAACAACCGCAACGAACGTGACCAGAACCGAGATCGCATGCGCCAAAGGCCGCAACGCCTGCGGCACCGAAAGATTGAACGCCCGGCAAATGCTTCGCCAGGCGTGATTGAGGATCAGATAGAACCCGTGCAACCCGCCCCAGATCACAAACGTCCAGTTGGCGCCGTGCCAAAGCCCGCCGAGCAACATGGTGATGAAGAGATTTGCATAGCGCCGAAACCGGCCATGCCGGTTACCGCCCAACGGAATGTAGAGATAGTCGCGAAGAAAGGTCGAAAGCGAAATGTGCCACAACCGCCAGAACTCGATGATGCTGGCCGCCTTGTAAGGAGAATTGAAATTCATCGGCAGCCGGATTCCGAAAAGGCACGCCGAACCCAGCGCCATGTCGCTGTAACCGGAGAAATCGAAATAGATCTGGAATGCAAAAAACAGCGTCCCCATCCATGCATCCGCCGTTCCGATCGCCGCACCATGATGTGCCGCCGAGAAAACGGCATCCGAAAAAGGTGCAAGATTGTCTGCGATCAAAGTCTTCTTGGCGAGCCCAATGGTGAAAAGCGTCATCCCCACCGCGATGTCGTCACTGCGTTTCTCCCGATCCCGCGATTGGGAAAACTGCGGAATGAGATCGTTGTGCCGAATGATGGGCCCGGCAATCAGGTGCGGAAAGAAACTGACGAACAGGGCATAGTCGAGAAAACTATAACGGGGCGCTTTGCCGCCGGCAGCATCGACCAGATAGCTGATCTGTTCGAAAGTGAAGAACGAAATCGCCAGCGGCAAAAAGAGATGCGGTATCGGAATCCCAAGCGCGAAAAGATCGTTGGCGCTGGAGGTGAGCAATCCCGCATATTTGAACCAGACGATGAGCGCGAGATTGAACACAAGCCCCGCGATCAGCAGCGGTCGCGTGCTTTTGCCTCCGGCATACCGGTTCGTAATGGTGGCGCCGATGGCGAAATTCACCACCGTCGATCCGATCAGGAGCGCAAGGAAATCGACACGCCACCAGGCATAGAAAACCAACGAGATCAGGACCAGAAACGTGCGTTTCAGGCCGGGCAGCCGATTTTCCAGAAAGCAGAACGCAAGAACGGCGAGTGCGAGGAAGACAAGGTAAGGATATGAGCTGAAGATCATCTAACGGCTATGACTGAATTGCGGGCCGGTTTAACTGTCGGACGAAGGCAGCGGAGGAGCCTTGAGCGTCCATTCGACAAGCTGTTTCAGAAGCGTCGTCAGCGCCTGGCTTGCCGCGATCACAACGTTGTCCACACTATTGGCGCCTGCGGCGACTTCCGCCGAGAATTCCTGCGACTGCACGATATCCCGCGCCTTCGTATGTACGAGTTTCGCCATGATCCGGACTTTCACTTTCGGCGCCGTGTCAGGCACGTCGTAGACGGCGTTGAAGTCCCGGATTTCGGTTTGCAGCATATAGTCGGAACGCAGGCCCGCATCGTCGGAAGCAACGGCGGGTATTCTTCCGCTTTGCTCAAAAGCCTGCACCAGTGTGGCCTGCACAAGCTGGGGCAGGCGGTCCGGCCACGATGCATTTGCGTAATAGTCCATGCGCGCGGGCGGGTTGAACAGTGCGATACGGGACGTGTCCAGATTATCCGCCGCATCGGGCTGCGCAACATCGAGCGCCCATGAAACCGGCGGACCATCGACGGGACCGAAATCCGGTTTCAGAAGATAAAGTTGAGGCGATTTGCCGGGACCGAGAATATCTCCGCCACATCCGGCCAGGAGCGTAAGCGCGGCTGCGCCGAGAAGCAGGTGACGGCGATCGGGGGATAGGGTTCGAGATTGCGCGGTCATTTGGGTGTGTATCCTTCGCGGCGGTCGCCGAACAGAAGCTGTGTCGGCTGGCGGTTAAGCTTGTTCGTGAGACGGGTGAGGCTTTCGACAAGGCGGCGGGAATCGCCCACCAGTTGTCCGAATTGCGCCAGGCCGTCTCCGGTTACGAATTTGTCGCTATCGTCAGCAAGTTTGCCGATGCGCTTGATCGAGACGTCGGCATCCAGAACCGCGACGTTGGCGTTGGACAGCGTCTTCTGCAATTCGTCGAGGCTTACGTTCAGTTTTTGCGAGCCAAGCGCGAGATTGCTCAAGGCAGCATCGATATCGGCGTCGTGACGCTGAATAACGCCGGTCACGTCGCGAAGATTGGCGAGCGTATCGGAAATCGCACGGCGATTTTGTTCGTTCAATACATCATTCAAGGAGTCGGCGATTTTGTTGAGTTTGGCGACGACCTGCGGCGCGCTTTCCACCAATTGTTGAATGGTGGAGGGGCGCGAGTTGATGACGGGATAGCGTTCGCCGGGTTTGCGCGAAACCAGCGGCGAATTTTTGCTGCCGCCGTCGATTTCAACGTAAGTGCCGCCGGTCAGGCCTTCGCTGGCGATACTGGCGAGCGAGTCTTCGTGGATTTTGACCTCGGGATTGACTTCGAGGGTCGCGATTACCCGTTTGGGATCATCGGGATCGAAATCGACCGCTTTCACACGTCCCACATCGATGCCGTTGTAGCGGACCTTGGTGCCGTCGCCGAGGCCGGTGACGGAGCCAGTGAAATAGGTACGGTAGGTTTCGAATTCGTGGCTGTATTGCGCGCCGACGAGCCACAATATGGCGATCACGATGCCTATCACGCAGGCCAACACGAATGCGCCGACGGCGGCGTAATTGGCTTTGGTTTCCATGACCGGACCTTCCTATGAATCCAACGCCGCGCGGCCGCGGACGCCGGAGAAATATTCTTTGATCCAGGGATTTGGATCTTTCCTGAGTTCGGCAATCGTGCCGACCTTGATTTTCTTGTCGACCAGAACGGCGATGCGATCTGTGGTGGCGCGCAACGTGTCGATGTCGTGGGTCACCATCAGGACGGTGAGGCCGAGGCTCTTTTGCAGGTCGCGCACTAGCGTGTCGAAATTCGTCGCCGAAATCGGATCGAGGCCCGCCGTCGGTTCGTCGAGAAATAGCAACTCGGGATCCAGCGCCAACGCGCGGGCAAGGCCTGCGCGCTTCTTCATGCCACCGGACAGTTCCGACGGATATTTCTTTGCGGTGTCTTCGGGCAGGCCGACCATGGAGAGTTTCATCGAGGCGATTTCGTTCATCAGGCTTTGCGACATCTTGGTGTATTCGCGTAAGGGCACCTGGATGTTCTCGGCTACGGTTTGCGAACTGAACAGCGCGCCTTCCTGAAACAGCACGCCCCAGCGCATTTGCAGGGCACGCATCGAAACACTGTCTGCATCGCCCACTTCGTCGCCAAAAACCTTGATCGAACCTTCCTTTTGTTTGTTCAAGCCGATGATCGTCCGCAGCAGCACCGACTTTCCGGTGCCGGAGCCGCCGACGAGGCCCATCACTTCGCCGCGTTTCACATCGAGGTCGATGTGATCGTGGATGATGCGGTTGCCGAAACCGTTCACGACGCCGCGTGCCTGGATGATGGCCCCGTTGTTTTTTCCGTTCGTCTGGCCCGGCGCGCTCACGGTCAGATCCCCAGTATCGAGAACATGATGGAGAAGCCCGCATCGAGGACGATGACGAGGAACACCGATTCCACGACCGCCCGCGTCGTCAGGCGGCCCACGCTTTCGGCGTTGCGTTCGACTTTCAATCCTTCGAAGCAACCAACCAACGCGATCACGAAGGCAAAGACCGGGGCTTTCACCATTCCGACGAGGAAGGTGTTGAGCGAGATCGCGCCCTGCAACTGGCGCAGGAAGGCGGGGAAGGTGATGTTCAGGTCGAAGTAGCACATCACTGCACCACCGATCATCGCCATGATGTCGGAGTAGAATGTCAGAAACGGCAACGCCAGCACCAAACCCGCGACACGCGGCAGAACCAGAACGTCGACCGTGTTGAGGCCGATGGTCTGCATCGCGTCGATTTCTTCGTTCACCCGCATGGTGCCGATCTGGGCGGTGAATGCCGAACCGGAACGGCCTGCGATGATGATGGCGGTGATGAGGCCGCCAACCTCGCGCAGGATCGAAACGCCGAGCAGGTTGATCGTGAAGATCTCTGCGCCGAAACGGCGAAGCTGATCGGCACCCTGATAGGCGAGAACGACGCCGATCAGGAACGACAGCAGGCCCACGATCGGCAGGGCGTTGATGCCGGTTTCTTCCACCTGGTGGATGAAGGCCTTCCAGCGCAACTGCTTTTGCGGGCCGATGGTTTCCACCGTCTCGACCGTGACGCGGCCGAGATAGCCCAGCATCTCGTAGCCCTGGTTCACCGAATGCATGAAGCCGCGGCCGACGCGATAGAGGAATGGCGGACGCTGCATCTCTGGCGTGGGCGGGGCTTTGTGCTCGCGCTCCAAGGTGCCGAACAGCGGACCGTAATTTTCCGGGATGATGAACGAGCGCACTTTCGCGCCGCCATCTTCCAGGGTGCGTTTGGTGCGCAGAAGAAGCCACGCACCGGCGCTATCCAGTTTATCCAACTCCTTTCCATCGATTTCGGCTTCGCCGATCTTGTCGAGGTCGAGCGCGCGCAGCTTGGGGTCCAGCCGGGGCGCTTCGGGCAAGGTCCAGTCGCCGCCGACGACAAAGCGCAGAACATTGTCGCGCCGCTCGGTTTTAAACCAGGCGCGTTCTTCCACAGGCCTAACGTCTGTTAGACTGACCATCCCAATCCCAACATTAACCGCAGGTACGCGCGTCCCCTAGGGGCCTTCCGACAATTATGTTGCCGCAGCCTGAAGACGGAACTCCTCAGGCCTCACTTCGTGCCACAAGGTCGGGCCAATAGGCTTTCGCCCCTCTTGCGGCGACCCGCGCCCCCAGCCTTTCACCCCAATATCGTTCGTTGCCCGCCTCGGTCTGCCACGCCCAAAGGCGGCGGGTCAGATGGTGCAGGGAGTATTCCGCCGTGAAGCCCATGGCGCCATGCACCTGATGGGCAATGCCGGTGGAGGTGCGCGCCGCCCGGTTGGCGCGGAGCTTGGCGGCGGCGATCTCGAAATCGGCGTCGCCACGGTCCATCGCCCTGAAGGCGGCGGCGGCGGCCATGCCGGCGGCTGCGGTTTCTTCGGCCAGGACCGCGAGCTGTTGCTGGATGGCCTGAAATTGGGAAAGCGGGCGACCGAACTGTTTGCGTTCGCGGGTGTAGCCCACGGACAACTCCAATGCGTGATCCAGCGCACCCGCAATCTGGGCGGTGCGCAGGAGCGCGAGTGCGGTCAGAACGTCGGATTGGCTGGCGGCTTTGGCCACTTTCGCGCCTTCGAAACGCAAGGTGTCGCGCGGTTCGCCGGCGGGGTTTTCGTGGTGGTCGATCTTTGCATCCGCGCGGGTTGCGAGGATCAACTGGCCGTCGAGCGCTGCAAGAATGTGCGAGGCGTTGCGGCCCCATGGAACGCTGCGGAAATCCCCGGTGAAGCGGTCGGCTTCCAGTTTGCCGTTTGCGTTGGGCGCGATGGTGATCATGCCTTCGGGCAAAGTCAGCTTGGCGGTTCGTGCCAGATGCGTGGCGAGGATCGCTTCGGGCAATGGAGCGGGAACTGCGAAGTGACCGCAGGCTTTCACCACGATCAATGCATCTTCCCAGTTTCCGCCGAAGCCGCCGTCGTCTTCGCCGATGAGGACGTTGGCGAGGCCGGTTTCGGTGATCTGCTTCCACGCGGTTTCCAGCGAGGCGTCTTTGATGCCGCCCAGAACTTTCGTTGTGGTGTCGGCGAGCAGGGTGCGCAGTTCGCTCATCTCAGGCCCAGCTCCCTTGCGATGATGCCGCGCAGGATTTCGCGCGTGCCGCCTCTCAGCGAGAAGGATGGCGAGCTTTGCAGCAGATAAGACAGCGTGTCGTCGAAGGCGGTACCGTTTTCCAGCGTCACGTCGGAGCGGGTGTTGGCTTGAATCAAACGCGGTGCTTCCTGTTCGAACGAGGTGCCAAGGTCTTTCACCACCGCGGCATCGACGGCGGGGTCTTCGCCTGCTGCGAGTTTGCCCATCACGGACATCGACATATTTCTCAGCGTCCACATTTCGGCGGTCATGCGGCCGATCAATTGTTTTTCCAATTCGGTTGGGTTCTCGCCGGTGATGCGCAGGAATTCCAGAAAGAGTCTAATCGACGAGAGATAGCGTTCGGGGCCGCTGCGTTCGAAGGCGAGCTCGGCGGTCACCTGTTGCCAGCCGCCGCCTTCGTTTCCGATCATCATGGAATCGGGCACGAACACATCGTCGAAGAACACTTCGTTGAAATGGCTTTCGCCGGTGAGGTTGGCGATGGGCTTCACCGTCAATCCGTCGCTGCGCATGTCGACGATGAACTGCGTGAGGCCGGCGTGGCGGGTTTCGCCGTCGCCGGTGCGCACGAGCGCGATCATGTAGTGGGCGTGCTGGGCAGTGGAGGTCCAGATCTTCTGGCCGTTGATGCGCCAGCCGCCATCGGTTTTGGTGGCGCGGGTGCGCACCGACGCAAGGTCGGAGCCGGAACCCGGTTCGCTCATGCCGATGCAGAAGAAGGCTTCTCCGCTTGCGATGCGGGGCAGAATCTTCTGACGCTGTTCTTCGGTGCCATAACGCAGGATCAGCGGGCCACTTTGACGGTCTGCGACCCAATGCAGGCCGACGGGCGCGCCCGCGACCAACAACTCTTCGATCACGACATAGCGTTCGGCGTAGCTGCGTTCGTGGCCGCCATATTTCTTGGGCAGGGTCATGCCGAGCCAGCCGCGTTCGCCGAGCTTGCGGCTGAATTCGGCGGCGCCGCCGGACCACGACCGGGCCTTGGTGGCCGAGTCTGATTGGGGCATTTGCTCCTTCAGAAAGGCCCGGACTTCGGGCCGCAAAGCCCTGGCGGCAGGGGGCATTTCAAAAGGGGTGAACTGGAATTTTGGCAAAACGAGTTCCTCCGAGCCCGCATTGTGGGTGCGGGTTTGGGCCCGTGCAACGGCTTGCCGCGCGGGGTTTTATTGATCCTAGTATTGGGAAGGTAGTCATTATGCACGAAGGAGCGTTGCGCTGCAAGTCCCTTCAAGGAAAAATTTCTGCCTGGCCGCTGGGCGTGGGGGGCCTAAGCTGTTGGCCGATCCAAATTCCGGAGGAAAATCATGGACTACGTTCGGCTCGGAAAAACCGGCCTCAAGGTTTCGCGCATCTGCCTGGGGGCGATGACCTATGGCAGTTCCAAATGGCGTGACTGGGTTTTGGACGAGGAGGCGAGCCGGCCGTTCATCAAAAAGGCGCTGGAGGCCGGGATCAATTTCTTCGACACCGCCGACATGTATTCGCTGGGTGCGAGCGAGGAGGTTCTGGGGCGCGCGCTGAAGGAGTTCGGGCCGTCGCGCGAGAACATGGTGGTCGCCACCAAGGTGTTCAATCCGATGGGCGAGGGGCCGAACGAGCGCGGGCTTTCGCGCAAGCACATCCTGCATGCCATCGACAATTCGTTGCGGCGGCTGGGGATGGATTACGTCGATCTCTATCAGATCCATCGTTTCGATTACGGCACGCCGATCGAGGAAACCATCGAGGCGCTGCACGATGTGGTGAAGGCGGGCAAGGCGCGGTACATCGGCGCGTCTTCGATGTTTGCCTGGCAGTTCGCGAAATATCTTTCGACGGCGAGCGCGATGGGCAAGACGAAATTCGTTTCGATGCAGAACCATTACAATCTCGTCTATCGCGAGGAGGAGCGCGAGATGATGCCGCTGTGCCGCGCCGAAGGGATTGGCGTCATTCCGTGGAGCCCGCTGGCGCGCGGATTTCTGGCGGGCAATCGCAGGCGGCAGGACAAGGGCGAGACGACGCGCGCGAAATCCGACGAGTTTGCACACCGGCTTTATTACAACGACGGTGATTTCAAGGTTGTGGATCGCGTGAGCGAGATTGCGAGCAAGCGTGGTGTGCCGAATGCGCAGGTGGCGCTGGCGTGGCTGCTGGCGCAGCCGGGCGTGACGGCGCCGATTGTGGGGGCGTCAAAGATGCAGCATCTGGACGATGCGGTTGCGGCGGCGGAGTTGAAGTTGAGCGAGGATGAGATCAAGGCGTTGAAGGAGCCATACACGCCGCATCCGGTGCTGGGGCATACGTAAGTGTTAGACCCTCCCCTTGAGGGAGGGTCGAAAAATGCGGAACGCATTTTTCGGGGAGGGGTGAAGCGGTGCCAGACAGCGTGAAATCGCCCGAACGGCGAGGCGATCTAAAGCAGCCGCTTGCTAGCCGATTGCGCCAAGGTGCGACGGACGCCGAACGCAAGATGTGGTCGCTTCTGCGGTCTAAGCGACTTGGCAAGGTTCGGTTTCGCAGACAGCAACCGATTGGACCTTACATCGTCGATTTCTATTGCTCAGCCGCGAAGCTGATTGTCGAGTTGGATGGCGGGCAGCATGGGGCCGAAGACAAAATGCTTTACGATGAAGAACGAACGGCCTGGTTGAATGCGCAAGGGTATCGGGTTTTGCGCATTTGGAATGGAGAACTGTTGAAAGATGCGGATGGCGTGATGGAATTCATCTATCGCGCTGTGCAGGAAAGTGGGGTGCCGCTGCCGCCGTTTGGCGTTTAGCTGGTTGACCCCTCCCCGAAAAATGCGTTCGCATTTTTCGACCCTCCCTCAAGGGGAGGGTCTGATGCTTATTTCTTCTCCGGCAACGCTGGGCGTGTTCCGCTGACCGGCCAGATTTGCGTGTTGTCTTCGGCGACCTGTGTCCAGCCACCGCCGAGGGATTGATACAGGCTGACGTTGGATTGCAGGCGAGCTAGGCGGGTTTGGACCAGTTGGTCTTCGGCGCTGAACAATGTCTGTTGGGCTTGCAGGACGGCGAGCAGATCGGCCACGCCTTCGCGGTATTGGATTTCGGAGATGCGCAAGGCTTCGCGAGCGTTGTCGACTTCGATGGTCAGGTAGTGTTCTTGCTCGGCCAATGCCGAGACGGTGCCGAGCGAAGATTCCACGTCGGTGAAGGCGTTGAGCACCGAACTGCGATAGGTCGCGATCAGTTCGAGTTCTTGTGCTTTGGCCAGATCGCTTTGCGAGGCTTTCAGGCCGCCGTCGAAGATCGTCTGCAGGACCGACGCGCCGATGGAATAGAACAGCGTGGAGCCGTTGAAGAGCGTGCCCAGTGCGCTGCTGGCGAAACCGCCGGAGCCGGACAGGCCAATGCTCGGGAAGAAGGCGGCGCGGGCGGCATCGACATTGCCATGCGCGGAGGCGAGCGAGGCTTCGGCTTCGGCGACGTCGGGGCGGCGCAGGAGAAGTTCGGACGGCATGCCGGGTTGCACCGGCGGCGGTTTGATGTCGGCCATCGTTTTCGCCTGCACGTCGAAACCTTCCGGCGCGCGGCCGAGGAGGACAGCGAGGGTGTAACGGGCTTCGCGCTCCTGTTCTACGAGGCCGGGGATTTGTGCCTGTTGGGCCGCGACTTGCGCCTGTTCCTGCGCGAGGTCGAGGTTGGAGGACACGCCGTTCTGCACCTTCGCCTTGACGATCTGGAGCACGCGATCGACGGCATCGACATTGTCGCGCGCGATCTTGATGCGTTCGCGCAGCGCCAGCACGTTGATGTAGGCGCGCGCGGTGTTGGATTCGACGGTTAGCGCGACCGTCTGTTGTGCGTAGCGGCTGGCGCGCAAGGCATCTTCGGCGGAGAAGAAGCGGTCGCGGTTCTGGCCGAAGATATCGAGCTGATAACTCGCATCGAGGCCGAGCTGAAAACTGTTCGACGAGGTGAAGGGGCCGGAGGTGACTGTCGTGCCGCCGGGGCCGGTTGTCACCGTGCGGCCGTGCGAGCCGGAGCGGCTGGCATCGAAATCGCCGTTGAGGGTGGGGAAGAGAGCGGAGCGCGAAATGCCGGATTGCGCTTCGGCTTGCAGCACGCGCGCGTAGGCCGCCGCGATATCGAGATTGTTGGCTTGCGCGTCGGAAACGAGGCCTGCCATTTCGGGGCTGCCGAATGTCGTCCACCAATCGGCTTTGGGCCACACTTGCGCATCCGACAGGATGGGGGCGGTGAAGCCGCTGGACGGTACGTCCGTGGTTTTGAGCGCGTTGGGCACGGGTGTCGTGCATCCCGCTGCGACCAGCGCCAACACGATTGCCGAAGTCGAATTGAAAAATCGGTTCATTAAAATCACTCGCTTGAGGCCCAAGGGGGGAAGCGCCCGAGCCACTTTCATAGCCGGTGCCAAGCCGAACACAAGCCCTGCAACGTGGGGCCAGCCACGCGGCAGACTCACGGCCAACGCAAGTGTGGTGAACCCGGCTGCAAACGTCTGAATTATCGAAATGGTTCCAATGGCCTCATCGGCTTTACGACAAAACCGTCATGTTGCGCGGGATAAGTTGGCGCCGAACATTTTCGTGAGGCCCAAAACGAAACGGGCCGCGTGGGGGACGCGGCCCGTTTGCATTGCCGTCTTGGCAGTGGCCGATCAGGCGCCGCCGAGGCCACCCGTGCGGGTCACCTTGAAGCGCTGGAGCTGCATGCTGGCCAGGCCCATGTTCGGATCGATTTCGAGCGCCTTGCGGAAATCGTCATACGCGCCGCGGGTGTTGCCGAGCGCTTCCTGAACGATGGCACGGTCGTAATAGGCAACGGCCGGGCGGTTGGCGCCAAGTTCGATGCCCTTGGTGATGTCGTCAAACGCAACCTGATAACGGTGCAGCGAGATCATCACCGCGCCGCGATCGACATAGCCTTCGCCGAGTTTGTCGTTCAGCTTGAGGCCGGCGTTGTAATCCGCGAGCGCGCCGTGCAGATCGTCGACGCGCGACTTGAGGATGCCGCGGTTGATCAGCGTGGCCGCACGATCCTGAACCGACAGCGAGATGTTCTCGATCGCGCTATTGCAGGTCTGCACGCCGATGACGGGGTCGCCATCGAATTCCGCTGCCTTGTAACAATCGGTGGCAGGTCCGCCGCCGAGCACGGTGACGGCGGCATCGGCCGACGTCGCCACAATGGCCATTCCCGCAACACCCACAATGGCTGCCGAGAGTTTGTGCAATTTCATGTATCCCTCCCCTTATGAGGCAGCTTGATTGTTGCACAAAAGCCGCATCTGGTCCATGGCAGGAATAAGGTATTTCCAAGGCATTCCGCGTGCCTAAGCGGCTTTGCCAGTTGGCGAATCCGGTAGCTTCCCAAGTTCTGTTTTGTCTCGCATTTTCGCGTTCAAACCACCCTTAGGAGAATTTCATGACCTGGTCCGCGCTCGCGCCGTTGATCCTCTTAAGTGTCTCAAATGTGTTCATGACGTTTGCCTGGTACGGCCAGCTCAAATTTCCGAACACCTCGCTCCTGATCCTGATTCCGGTGAGCTGGGGGATCGCGTTCTTCGAATATTGCTTCGCGGTGCCCGCCAACCATTACGGGCATCAGGTCTATTCTGCGGCGCAATTGAAGACGATGCAGGAGGTGATCACGCTGGTCGTGTTCGCGGTGTTCTCGGTGACCTATCTGGGCGAGGCGATCAGGTGGAACCACGTGGTGGCGTTCGGCTTCCTCGTCTGCGCCGCGTTCTTTGCGTTCAACAAGTGGAATTGATCAGGCGGCCAGCATCCACAGCGCCATCGCGACCATCATCAGATTCTCGGTGAGCGAGACGAAACCCAGCGGCACGTTGCTGTCGCCGCCGACGCAGGCGCATTTGAGTTCGCGCTTGTCGATATAGACGGCCTTGAACACCGACACCGCGCCGATGGTGCCGATGAAGAGGGCGACGGGGATGGCGATCCATTTGAGCGCGCCTGCGATCATCAGCACACCGGCCAAGGTTTGCGGGGTGGTTTCGACGTGGTGTTTGGCCATGAAGGTGTCGGTTTCTTCGCGCGTGGTCAGCCAGTGGTCGTCGACGGTGAAGCCTTCCTTTTCGAGCAGATATTTCGCCTTCAGGCCGAACGGGCAGAGATGGCTCGGCATCACCATGCGATAGAGCGCGGCCTGTTTGTCGGGGGAACTCATGGCGGCTTGCCTTGCATTGTCACCCTTGCGGTATACCTTCCGTACCATGGTACGGAGTCAAGCATGAAAGCTGTCACCATTGCCGGTTTGGCGCAGGCAGGCGGGGTGGGTGTGGAGACGATCCGCTACTACCAACGCCGTGGTCTTCTGAAAACGCCCGCGCGCGCCAATGGTGGCATCCGGCGTTACGGCGCCGACGACCTGCGGCGGCTGCGGTTCATCCGGTCGGCGCAGAGCGCAGGGTTCACTTTGGAACAGATCGGCGAATTGATCGCACTCGATGCCACCAACGACCGGCCCCAGGCCCGTGCGCTGGCGCGCGAACGCATCGCGGCATTGGATGCAGAGATCGAGAAATTGCAAATCGCGCGCGACGCGTTGAAGCGCTTGGAACGACGTTGCAGCGCAGGTTCGAAAGGGCCGTGTCCGATCCTTTCGACGTTTGACGGCGCGATCAGCGTGTGAACGGATTGTCGGTGAATTCTTCCACGGGACGCATCGGCACGTCGAGGCCGGGATTGGCGCCGAGATAGAGCACCAAGATCATCTGCTTTTTCTTGGCGTTCCATTTCATCTGGGGGGCGAAGCCGCCGGGTTTGCGGAAGGTTTCGCCGTCGAAATCCATCTTGCGGGGTTCGACGCTGCCCCAGCCGGAGGCCAGGCGCGCAACCATTTCTTCGCGCAGGGTTTGGCGTTGTTCTTCTGTCGTGTCGGGAGCGACGTCGGTTGTGTCGGGCGCGCTGACACGGACCTGGCCGTCTTTGCCGATTTCCAGCCAGGCCGCGATGATGGTGTCGGACGACTCATAGCCGCCTTCCCATTTGCCCACGGGCGGCCTGTGGCGCGAGCACCCGGCCAGTGCCAGCACGGCAACCATCGCCAAAACGGCCCAGCGCATACGGCTTCCTTTCGACTCAAGGCCGGAATTTGTGGAGGATAATGCCTAATCGGCCCTTATGCATGGCTGATGTGACGATACCGCCCTTGAACCCCACAATGGGCGGATTATACCCACGCCCTTCCTTAGAAACGGACCTGCTATGAGTGCGCTGCCCCAAGGGTTTCTGGCCCAATCGCTGAACCGGATTCAGCCGTCGCCGACGATTGCGGTGACGCAGAAGGCGCGCGATCTGAAGGCCGCCGGGCGCGACGTGATCGGGCTGGGCGCGGGCGAGCCGGATTTCGACACGCCGGACAACATCAAGGAAGCAGCGATTGCCGCGATCAAGCGCGGCGAGACGAAGTATACCGCGGTTGAAGGCATTCCCGAATTGCGCTCTGCGATCGCGGCGAAGTTCAAGCGCGAGAACGGTTTGGATTATAAGCCCTCGCAATGTTTCGTGGCGCCGGGCGGCAAGGCGGTTGTCTACAACGCGCTGCTGGCAACGTTGAACCCGGGTGACGAAGTGATCGTGCCCGCGCCTTATTGGGTGAGCTATCCCGATATCGTGCTGCTCGGCGGCGGCAAGCCGGTGATCATCGAGACGAAGATCGAAGAAGGTTTTCGTTTGACGCCGGAAGCGCTGGAAGCGGCGATCACGCCCAAGACCAAATGGATCATCTTCAACCAGCCGTCGAACCCGACGGGTGCGTGCTACACGCGCGAACAGTTGAAGGGTTTGACCGATGTGTTGATGCGCCACCCGCAAGTGTGGGTGCTGACCGACGATATGTATGAGCATCTCGTCTATGGCGGGTTCAAATTCCACACCATCGCGCAGGTCGAGCCGGGGCTTTATGAGCGCACGCTGACGATGAACGGCGTGTCGAAGGCTTATGCGATGACCGGCTGGCGCATTGGGTATTGCGCGGGCGCCGAACCGCTGATCAAGGCGATGGCGAAGCTGCAATCGCAATCGGCTTCGAACCCGGCTTCGATCTCGCAATGGGCGAGTGTGGAGGCGCTGAACGGGCCGCAGGATTTCATCCCGAAATTCCAGAAGCTGTTCGAGGAACGGCGCGATCTGGTGGTCTCGATGCTGAACCAGGCCACGGGCATGGAATGCCCCAAGCCGGAAGGCGCGTTCTATGTCTATCCGTCGATCAAGAAGCTGCTCGGCAAGAAGACGAAAGCGGGCAAGACGATTGCCACCGACGAGGATTTCGCGGGCGAATTGCTGGAAGCCGAAGGCGTGGCCGTGGTGCATGGCGCGGCGTTCGGGCTTTCGCCGTTCTTCCGCATCTCTTACGCGACGTCGAACGCAGCGCTGGAAGAAGCTTGCAGCCGCATCCAGCGATTCTGCGCGGATTTGCGTTAAAGTTCGGTTGGTTTCAAATATCTCTTATTTTCGTCATCGCCCGCTTTATGCGGGCGATCCAATTTCTGTTTAAAAAGGAAAATGGGTCGCCCGGACAAGCCGGGCGATGACGGAGAAGGGATGATTTATTTTGTTCCAGAAGTAAGACGTTGTTTGTCGGCAAGGAGTTTGAGACTAACTGCCGAATAATCGAGACCATTTTTCCATTCCACGCCGCCGCCGAATTCGGTGACCGACATATCGCAGAATGTCTCCGGGTTTTCTGCGAACACTTTGAAATGCTGCGAACGGCGAATAAGGCCAGTGAGGTCTACAGTATCTTGCGCGCCATTGGCCCAGACGAGATTGAGCGTTAGCGATTTCTCGCCTGTGATTGCCGATTTCAGTGTTGGTAGTCTTTCCATCTACAGCGTATTTCAAGGGGTCACGCGGCGCGGATACATTCGGGACGCGGTGAAGGCAACTGTCGCGAACAGCGCCACAGCCAGGACCGCACACACCGCTTCGGTATAAAGCATTCCATTCGAGCCCCATCTTTCCTGGCCTTTGCCGTCTACGATGGTCATGTAGGCGATGGGCATGTTCGAGACGCTGGCCAGCAGGTTGTATTTGGTGGCGGCGGCGCCTTTGCCGATGGCTTCGAGAACCACTGCGCCGAAGGCGGCGTAGCAGAAGCCCAGGATGAAAGCATAGACGCTGACGTTGATGGCGAACATCAGTTCGGTGTGCGGTAAGAGCGCCATCACGACCGCGGACAATCCGGAGAGAAGGCCGAAGGCGCAGAAGGCGGTTTTGCGATCCATCAGGTCGCAGATGAAGCCGCCGGCGATGCAGCCCACCATCGAGACCACGCCGCCGAGCGCGCCGTTGACGAGTGCCACCGTGTCGGCGCTGGCGTGCCAATCGCCCGCGACAGCGGCCCATAGATTTTGTGCAGCGCCCGTGCCCATCGGCAGGATCATCAGGAACAGCGCCAGAAAGCCGATGCGCGAACTGATAACCGACCAGACGTCGCGAACGACGCTGGCGAAGCCCTGCGCAAGGGATTGGCCGCGATGTTCGGTGATGGGTTCTGCGATGAATAGAACCGCAATGGAACTGGCGATGCAGATCGCGCCGAGCGTGGCACCGGAAATCCAGAGCGGATGAACGTGTTGGGCGAGCCACAATCCTGCGCCGCCGCCAAGGCCCGAGCCGCCGAGGTTGCCGGCCTGGCTCCATCCGCCGGCGCGGCCCTTTTCTTTTTCCGGCGTGGAATATGCCATCAAGCTGTCGGCGGCCATCGCGTTGAAACTTGTCGCCAGGCTGACGATCGCCACGAAGATTTCGATCAGAACGAGATTGCCGCCGTTCGGCGGGATCAGTGCCGTCGCCACCATGAAGATGCCGATCACGATGGCGGAAATCAGATACCAGAGTTTGTTGTTGAGCGTGGTGTCGACAATTGGCGCCCACACGACTTTCCAGGTTTGCGGAAAAAGACTCCACGCCACCAATGCTGCAATCGCGGCCACGCCCACGCCTGCTTGCGAAAGGATGTAGGCCAGCGTCACCACGACGTAACCGTTGGTGATGCCGAGCGGCAGGAACAGGATCAGGAACAAAATGGGGTGGGCGTCGCGGGGTTTTGGCGCGGCGTCGGTCAAATGCGGGATTCCTTAAGGAACATCGAAGAATGGCGCGGCGCTGTCACACAAACAAGCTTGCCAGCGGGGCGGAACGGCGCGAGCATTGTGCTCACCAGCGGGGCGCGTGACGCCGCCCAGCCCTTTGGGACTTGCGCCCGCCGCGCCTCGTTCCCTCGCCAATTGTCGAGGGCAAGGAGGCGCTTATGCCAAAATCCAATGGAGGAAACGGGCCACGTACAGTGGCCCTGGTAGGACCTTACGGCAGCGGAAAGACGACGCTGCTGGAAAGCATTCTGACGGCGACCGGCGCCATCCACAGGAAAGGCGCGGTCACGCAGAAAAACACGGTGGGCGATGCGAGCCCCGAAGCCCGCGCCCGCCAAATGAGCGTCGAGGTGAATTGCGCAACCACCAGCTACCTCGGCGAGAGTTTCACCTTCCTCGATTGTCCAGGCTCCATCGAATTTTTGCAGGACACGCTGAACGTGTTGCCGGGGATCGATGCCGCTGTCGTGGTGTGCGAACCGGAGCCCGCGAAGGTGCAGATGCTGAAGCCGTATCTGAAACGGCTCGACGATTTGAACATTCCGCATGTGCTGTTCGTGAACAAGGTCGACAAGGCGACGGGAAGTCTGCGTGCATTGCTCACGATGTTGCAGGATGCGAGCGACAAGCCGCTGCTGTTGCGACAGATACCGATCTGGGAAGGCAACACGGTGACGGGGTTTGTGGATTTGGCGCTGGAGCGCGCCTTTGTTTACCGGCCTCATGCGGAGAGCGAAGTGATCGAGCTTTCGGGCGAGATCAAGGATCGCGAGAAGGATGCGCGCTTCCAGATGTTGGAGCGGTTGGCCGATTACGACGAGCATCTGATGGAAGAATTGCTATCGGATGCGGAGCCGCCGCGCGATGAGGTGTTTGGCGATCTGGCGAAGGATATGGCCGACGGATTGCTGGTGCCCGCGCTGATGGGATCGGCGGAAGGCGACAATGGGATACGGCGTTTGTTGAAGGCGTTGCGCCATGAAGTGCCGGGTGTGGAGAAGCTTGCCGAACGCATTGGGGTGAAGACCGGCAACGATGCGATGGTGCAAGTGGTCAAGACCTATCATTCGGCACATGGCGGCAAGTTGAGCCTGGCGCGGGTGTTGTGCGGCACGTTGAAAGAGGGCGCGGTGCTGCACAATCGCGATGGTTCGGACATGCGCGTGGGCGGCATCGCTTCGCTGAAGGGTGAAGCGCAAACCAAGCTTACCGAAGCGAAGACGGGTGAGATGGTGGCGTTGCTCAGACTCGAAGCGGCGGTGACGGGCGATACGCTTTCGACCACGAAGGGCGCGAAGTTGCCGAAGGTGCAGATCGAACAGCTTGTGCCGGTGTACGATCTCGCCATCTCGGCGGCGGATCGCAAGGATGAGGTGAAGCTCACCGCTGCGATTCACAAGCTGCAGGAGGAAGATCCGTCGCTGCATTTCCGGCAGGATGCGGCGCTGCATGAGATGGCGCTGGAGGGGCAGGGCGAAATCCACCTGAAGGTCGCGGTGGAGAGGCTGGCGAGCAAATACGGGCTCAAGCTCAACACCCATCAGCCGCATGTGCCGTACAAGGAAACCATTCGCCGGGCCACCACGCAGCGCGGGCGGCACAAGCGGCAATCGGGCGGGCATGGCCAGTTCGGCGATGTGATGATCGAGATCAAGCCATTGCCGCGCGGCAGCGGGTTTGTGTTTCAGGATGAAATCTCGGGCGGTGTGGTGCCGCGGCAGTTCATTCCCTCGGTCGAGAAGGGCGTGGTCGATTATCTGAAACAGGGGCCGCTTGGGTTTCCGGTGGTCGATGTGACGGTGGCGTTGACGGATGGGTCGTATCACACGGTCGATTCATCCGACGCGGCATTCCAGACGGCGGCGCGCATCGCGATGAGCGAAGGCATGCCCAATTGTGCGCCGGTGCTGCTGGAGCCGATCATGCATGTGCGCGTTCATGCGCCGAGCGATGCCACCTCGAAGATCAATCAGGTGGTGAGTGGGCGGCGCGGGCAGTTGATGGGTTTCGATGCGCGTGACGGCTGGAAAGGCTGGGACACCATCGAGGCGCAGATGCCGCTTTCCGAACTGCACGGGCTGATCATCGATCTGCGTTCGCTGACGCAAGGTGTGGGCACGTTCGAGATGGAATTCGACCATCTGGCTGAGCTGACGGGCAAGCTGGCGGAGACCGTGGTGGCGGCGAGGAGGCCTGCGGCTTGATCAATCGGCGAGCGCGCGTTCCACGGCTTTGGGATTCTTCTCGATCACCGTGAGCAGAACGCGCGCCGCTACGTCCACCTTCTTGCCTTGCTCCCAACCTTCCACCGTCCGGGCGGGCACGCCAAAACGGCGCTCGAATTCACGCGGGCTCTTGGCGACCGACTTGCGGATCGCTTTCACGCGTGTGGGAGGCATTGGCTCAACATGGCTGACGTGCAGCTTGATGTCACCGCGCTTGTGCGCGATCGCTTCACGCAAGGCGGCCTCAAGGTTTCTACCGAACTCGGTTCGCTTACCGCTCATTTCTTCAACAACTCCACTAAGGGCTTCAGTACCTTTCGGTCTTCCGGCGTAAGATCGCTCTTTTCCGATTTCGAATAGGCAAAGAGCAAATAAACTGTTTCCCTCACAACCACCGCGACATAAACCGCTCGCCCGCCGCCCCTTTTGCCTCTGCCTTTCATGGCGAAGCGTATTTTACGAGCGCCCGCCAATCCCTGGATCATGTCGCCAGCATCGGGGTTCGAAGCGATTTCCGCTTCCAGCTTCGCCAAATCTGCATCCGTGGCACCGAGCTTTTTCAGACATTTGTTGAAAAGCTCGACGCGAACGATATCCATCTAGATATAATACGCCGATGGCGTATTATTTGTCAAGGTTAGAGCGTCCGCGCGTTGAAGGTATCGCACTGGTCCATGTCGCCACTTGAAAGGCCACGGCGGAACCAGCGCACGCGTTGTTCGCTGGTGCCGTGGGTGAAGGTGTCGGGGGCGACGCGGCCTTCGGTTTCTTTTTGCAGCGTGTCGTCGCCCACTGCTGTTGCGGCGGCGAGGCCCTGTTCGACGTCGCCGGTTTCCAGAATGTGGGATTGCTGGTTGGCGGTGTAGGCCCAGACACCGGCGTAGCAATCGGCTTGCAGTTCGAGGCGCACGGAATTGCCGCTGGCGCCGCTGCTGCGTCCGCCGGAAAGGCCGGAGGCTTTGTCCATCGTGCCGAGAATGTTTTGCACGTTGTGACCGATCTCGTGCGCCAGCACATAAGCTTGCGCGAATTGGCCGGGCGCGCCGAAACGCGTGGCGAGTTCGTTGAAGAAGGCGAGGTCGATGTAAACGCGGTGATCGTTGGGGCAGTAGAACGGGCCCATCACGGCTTCGCCTTGGCCGCATCCGGTTTGCGTGTATTGCGTGAATGGGGTGAAAGTGGCGGCCTGATATTGGATGCCGCGTTTGGCGAGGATCTGCGTCCACACATCTTCGGTCGAACCGATGATCTTGCGCGAGAAGTCGAACGCGGCCTGATCTTCCGGCGAAGCGGGCTGGCTTGTTTGACCGGGGCCATAGGGAAGGCCGCCCTGATCGCTGGTCATTTGATTGAGCAGGCCGCCGACATCGCCGCCATTGGCGAGCAGCGCGATGACGACGAACGCGACGAGGCCCAATCCGCCGCCGCCGATGGCGATGTGGCGCCCGCCGAAACCGCCGCCACCTTGTCCGCGGCGGTCATCGACATTTTCGGTGGGGCGAAGGTCATCGAGGCGCATGGATTTTTCCTCTTTAGAATAATTCTAAACTACTTGATCCGGCGTCCTGAAGCGTCTAATGTAATGCCGGATTGAGCTAGAGGATTGTTTCCCCATGGATATCGATATCGGTTTGAAAAAAGGCGACCGCAAGGCGATTGCCGAGGGCCTCTCCAAAGTGTTGGCCGATACCTACATGCTCTATCAGAAGACGCATGCCTATCATTGGAATGTGACGGGACCGATGTTCTCGTCGCTGCACACGATGTTCGAAACGCAATACACCGAACTGCACGATGCGGCCGATCTGATCGCCGAACGCATTCGCGCGCTGGGCCATTTCGCGCCCGGCAGTTATGCCAAATATGCCAAGCTCACCTCGATCGGCGATGGCGACGACGCGCCGCCCGCGCTCGACATGGTCAAGGCGTTGGTGGAAGGCAATGAAGCTGTCACGCGCACTGCGCGCAACGCTTTCAAGTCGGCGGAGAAAGCGGGCGACCAGCCGACGATGGATTTGCTGACGCAACGCATGCAGGCGAGCGAGAAGGCTGCGTGGATGTTGCGCAGCCATCTGGGTTGAACGTCAGACCCTGACCAGCAACTTGCCGCGGTTCTTGCCGGCGAACATGCCGGTAAGCGCCGCGGGCATGTTTTCGAAACCGTTCACGACATCGACGGGTGCCTTCAGCTTGCCGCTGTCGAGCCACGCGATGAGCGCATCTTCGGCCTGTTTGCGGCGGTTGAAGAAATCCATCACCACGAAGCCTTCCATGCGGATGCGTTTGGTGACGAGGAAGCCGGGCACGCCCATCGGGCCGCCAGCGGGGGTGGCCGTGTCGTATTGGGAGATGTTGCCGCAACAGGCGATGCGGCCCCACAGGTTCATGCGCGCAATCGCAGCGGCCAGAACGTCGCCGCCCGTGTTGTCGAAATAGACGTCGATGCCTTCGGGGGCTGCGGCTTTCAATTGTTTGTGGATGCCGCCCGCTTTGTAATCGAGCACTGCGTCGAAACCGAGTTCGTTTTTCACCCAGGCGCATTTGTCCGCGCCACCCGCGGTGCCGATGACGCGGCAACCGGCGATCTTGGCGATCTGTCCGGCGATGGTGCCGACTGCGCCCGCAGCTCCGGACACGAGAACTGTTTCACCGGGGCGCGGACGGCCCACATCGAGCATACCGAAATAAGCGGTGAGGCCGGTGATGCCCAGCACGCCGAGGATGTGTTCGGGTTTGTGTTTGGCGTCGTGGTTGGTGAGCGCCTTGCCGGACATCACCGCGTGCGTCTGCCAGCCATATTCGCCGGAGACGATGTCGCCAGGCACGAAACCCTTTGCATTGGATTTCACGACTTCGCCCAAACCCCATCCGGCCATCGTGTCGCCGGGCTGGAGTTGCGAGCGGTAGGTGACACCCGCCATCCAGGCGCGGCTCGCCGGATCGATGGAGAGCATGGTGGTGCGCACCAGCACTTCGCCATCGCGCGGGTCGGGGAGCGTTTCTTCGCCCGGTTGGAAAATATCGGCGGTGACTTCGCCAACGGGTTGGCGGGTGTAGATCCAGCGGCGGGTTTGTTGTGACATCTGTGCCTCCCATGTTCCGGGCGGCATTTAAGCAGATTTAGAACTTCCACTCACGCGCCGAACGCACAAGGAAATCGCGGAAAGCGGCCACGCGTTTGGAATGGCGCAGCGCATCGCAATAGACCAGATGGACGTCGAAGGTGGGACCGTCGATTTCGGGCAGGACGCGCACCAGATGCGGGCGTTCGGCGGCGATGTAGTCGGGGATGGCGGCAAGGCCCATTCCGGCTTCCACCGCGCGCAGGATGCCGGTGAAATTGTTGATGCGCAGCGTGCGGCCGATGCCCTGTTTCAGGCGGCGGGTGCTTTCGATCAGCCAGTTCACGTCGCGGATTTCGGGGGCGGCACTTTCGCCATAGGCGATCAGGCGGTGATGCGCGAGGTCTTCGAAGCTTTGCGGCGTGCCGTACTTGTCGAGATATTCCTGTGTGGCGCAGGTGTGATAGCGCACGGTGAACAGTTTGCGCTGGATGAGATCGGCCTGAACCGGTGCGCGCATGCGCAGCGCGAGATCGGCTTCGCGTTGGGCGAGATCCAGTTCGCGATCCTCGAAGATCAAGCGCATTTCGATTTCGGGGAATTCCGCGAGGAAACCTTCGAGGCGCGGCAACAGCCAATAGGTGCCGAGGCCGTGGCTGGCAGTGACTTTCAATTGGCCGCGCGGGGCTTCCTGCACGTTCTTGAGGGCTTCTTCGGCTTGGGCGAGGCGCGAAAGCACGTCGCTCACCGCGCCGTAGAGAAGTTCGCCTTCGTCGGTGAGGGTGAGGCCGCGGGCGTGGCGTTGGAACAGCGGCGTGACGAGTTCTTCTTCTAGCGCGCTGATCTGGCGGCTGACGGCGGACTGGCTGAGCGTCAGCATCTGACCGGCATGTGTGAAGCTGCCGGCGCTGGCCACGGCGTGGAAGATACGCAGTTTGTCCCAATCCATCAGAACACCTTGATCATTAGTGATGCGCCTCCGCCAGGAAGCGTTCGGCTTCGAGTGCTGCCATGCAGCCCATGCCCGCGGCGGTGACCGCCTGGCGGAACACTTTGTCTTTCACGTCGCCCGCCGCGAAGACGCCGGGAATGCTGGTCTTCGTGGAATCGGGCGCTGTCTTGATGTAGCCGCTCTCGTCCATTTCGAGCTGGCCCTTGAAGATGTCGGTCGCGGGCGTGTGGCCGATGGCGATGAACAGGCCATCGACATCGAGCTTGCTCACGGCGCCGGATTTCACGTTGCGCAACGTGATGCCTGTGACGCCCTTGGGATCGCTGGTGCCGTGCACTTCATCGACGACTGTGTCGTAGACGACGCTGATTTTCTTGTGCGCGGTGAGGCGAAGCTGGTTCGTCTTGTCGGCGCGCAACCCATCGCGGCGATGGATCAGCGTGACGTGATCGGCAAAATTGGTGAGGAACAATGCTTCCTCGACCGCGGTGTTGCCGCCGCCGACGACCGCGACGCGTTTGTTGCGATAGAAGAAGCCGTCGCACGTCGCGCATGCGGACACACCGAAACCCTTGAAAGTCTCTTCGGATTTCAGGCCGAGCCAGCTTGCCTGCGCACCTGTGGCGATGATGAGCGTTTGGGTGGAATAGCGCGTGCCCGAATCGCCGATGAGCGTGAAGGGCCTTTTTGCGAGGTCGGCTGCCATGATCGTATCGGAGATCATCCTGGTGCCGACATGCTCGGCCTGGGCCTGCATCTGCTCCATCAGCCAGGGGCCCTGAATGGCCTCCGCGAAGCCGGGGTAGTTCTCGACTTCGGTGGTGATGGTGAGCTGGCCGCCGGGCTGGATGCCCCCGATCAGGGCCGGTTCGAGCATGGCGCGGGCCGCATAAATGGCCGCCGTGCACCCCGCCGGGCCGCTGCCGAGGATGATGACTTTCGATGATTCGGTTTGCATGACTGTCCCTCGTGTCGGGAAACAACGAACCGTCCCCCACGGGACCGCACGGCCTGCCCCCACGGCATTTTTCGGCGGATTGCCTAGCTCATATCGGGAGAGGCAGCGGAAAGGTCAAGAGAGTGCCAGAAAACCATGGGGACCCTTGGTTTCCTTTGTAAACATTAGGGCTCGAAGGATTAGAAATTGCGGGTGGTTAACCGAATCGTGTGCGTTCACCTTGGCGTGTGAATTGATGCAATGCACAGTCGAAATATTATTGCTATTCCCCACCTGACCGGCGGTATAATGAGGTGTCTAAACATTTAGGGTTTATAAAATGGAACATCACAAACTCGACTCGATCGACATGCGTATCCTGTCGGAACTGCAATCAAACGGACGTATCACGAACGTAGAATTGTCCCGCCGCGCGAAGATTACCGCTCCTCCGTGTTTGCGCCGGATGCGCGCTTTGGAGAAAGCAGGGTATGTGCGCGGCTATCATGCCGACCTCGACGGCAAGATGTTGGGCTTCGAAGTTTCCGGCTTCGTGTTCGTCGGGCTTTCGAGCCAGGCCGAAGTGGATTTGAAGCAATTCGAAGAACAGGTTCGCGCCTGGCCGACGGTTCGCGAATGCCACATGCTTTCCGGCGAAGTGGATTTTCTTCTGAAGGTGGTGGCGAAGGATCTTTCGTCGTTCCAGACCTTCATCACCGACACGCTGACGGCGGCGAAGAATGTTGCGAGCGTGAAAAGTTCGCTCGTGATTCACGCGACGAAGAACGATCCGGGCGTTCCGATCGAGTCTCACTGACGCTTTCGGGCGTCAGTTCGAAATGTCCCGCCCCTTGGTTTCGGGCAGGAAGAACAGCGTCACCAGGAAGCCGATCCCCGAAATGATCACGGGATACCACAGCCCGGCATAGATGTTGCCGGTTGCTGCCACGATGGCGAAGGCGGTCGCGGGCAAAAAGCCCCCGAACCAGCCGACGCCAACGTGGTACGGCACCGACATCGCCGAATAGCGGATGCGGGTGGGGAACAGTTCCACCAGCGTCGCTGCTTGCGGGCCATAAAGGGCAGCTGCCGCGATGATGAAGATGAGGAGCGCTGCGAGCGCCCCCATCATGTCGATGGATTGTGGTGCCGCTGTCGGCGGATAGCCGGTGGCGCGCAGGGCGTCGCGCAAAGCGTTCTCGAAATAGCCGCGCTGCTTTTGAAGTTGCGCGGGCGAAAGATTGCGCCCGTCCATGCTTTCAACCGGCAGGCTTCCGACGTGCACGATGGTGCGCGCACCAGGCTCGGCCTTCTCGGTGTGATAGGGCACGCCCATTTTGGTGAGGCCCGCGCGCGCGATATCGCAGGACGTTTTGAATTGCGCCCTGCCGATGAGATCGAACTGGAGCGAGCAATCGGCGGGATCGGCACTGACGATGACGGGCGAAGTGATCGCGGCGGAAACGAGCGCGGGGTTCACCGCTTGCGTGAGCAAATGGAATCCGGGGAAGAAACTGACCGCGGCCAAGCCGAGACCGAACAGCATCACCGGCTTGCGGCCGATGCGATCGGAGATCGTGGCGAACGCCATGTGCAACGGGGCTGAGACCAGCGTGATGATCATGATGAGAAGGTTCACCGTCGCCGGTTCGACCTTCACCACGCGTTCGAGGAAGAATTGCGTGTAGAACTGCGCGGTGTACCAGACCACGCCCTGGCCCATCAGCAGCGCGAACAGCACGATCAGCACCAGCCTCAGATTGGGCCATTGCAGGAAGGCTTCGGAAAGCGGGGTGTGGGAAAGCTCGCCTTCTTCCTGGATGCGGCGGAAGACCGGCGATTCATCGAGTTGCAGACGGATCCACAGCGAGATGACGAGCAAGAGAACCGAAACGAGGAACGGAATGCGCCAACCCCAGGCGTCGAATTCGGTTTCGCCCATGAAGGTGCGCGTGCCGTAGATCACGCCGAGCGCGAGGAAGAGGCCGAGCGAGGCGGAGACCTGAATCCATCCTGTCGCCTGTCCGCGGTTTTTCGGCGAGGCGTGTTCGGCGACATAGATCGCGGCACCGCCATATTCGCCGCCCACCGCGAAGCCTTGCGCCACGCGCAGCACCACAAGCAGCCACGGCGCCAGAATGCCGATGGAGCCGTAGTCGGGAAGAAAGCCGACCGCGAAGGTTGCAAGGCCCATGATGGTGATGGTGACGAGGAAGGCGCGCTTGCGGCCCACCCTGTCGCCGATATGGCCGAACACGACGGCGCCGAACGGACGCACGAAGAAACCGGCCGCGAAGGTGAGGAGCGCGAAGATATAGCCCTGCACGTCGCCCGCGCTGGCGAAGAAATGTTTGGCGATGATCGCGGCCAGCGAGCCGAAAATGAAGAAGTCGTACCATTCGAAAACGGTGCCCGCCGCCGAGGCGGTGATCACCCATCCGATACGCGTCCTGAGCGGCGCGCGGCCAATCTCTTCGGCTGTAGCCATGGTGGTGTCTCCCCGGAGCGAAGTGCTAGCGGAGGGGACGGCTCTTAGGCAAGCGGAACAGGGATTTAGGCCGCGCCCGGCAGTGATTTGGCGCGCAGGGGAAGCTGGCCGCCATTGGCTTTGGCGATCTGGCGGGCCATCAGCACTTCGGGGCGGTTGAAGACGAAGGCGTGCAGGATGACGTTGGCGGTTTGCCCGTCGTCGGAGAGCGGCAGGAAGATCGCATCAAATGCTTCGTAGCCGGTGGCGAAGGCGTCGGCGGCACCGAAGGCATGGATCGGCGCGCGTTCCTTGGTGGCGGTGCGCATCACCGCGAGCACGGCATGGGTGACGGCGGGGCCCATCTTCTTCTCGAACGACTCGGTGATCGTTTTGCCGGTGGCTTCGGTGAGGAAATATTCGGTGACCAGCGTGCCGATCAGGCGATAGCGGAAATCTTCGCCGCCGTTCAGCACGTCGGCCATGATCACCCAGGCCAGATGTTCGCGCAGTTCGGACGGGCGGATGTCGGCGCGCGAAGGCATGAGGCGGCCGTTGCGTTTGCTTTCCCAATAGTCGCGCAGAAAGGCGAGCGTGGGATTTTCCAGCTTTCCCGGATTCAACTGAGCGCCCACATGAGGCATGCGATCGGACATATCTCGGCCCCCGGCACCATCGGCGATGTGCCCACCGTAAGCGAAGCCTGTTAATGCAAGGTTAGAAAGTTGCGTAGGGTGGCGGTACTACGCGAAAAATTCAGGCGTTGGTGGAGGCAAGGCGGCTCGCGCGCATGCTGTAGAGAAAATAGACCGCAAGGCCCGCCGCGTTCCACACCAGGAACAGCGTTTGCGTTTTCACCGGCAGGTTGGCGAACAGGTAGAGGCAGCCTGCAACGGCAAGCGGGCCGACCAGCCACCACAAGGGCGTGCGAAACACGCGTGGGCGCGAGGGTTCGCGCACGCGCAGGATCATCATGCAGGTGGCCACCGCGACGAAGGCGCAGAGCGTGCCCGCATTGGCGAGTTCGGCGATGGCTTTGAGCGGTGCGAGGCCGGAAATGATCGCGGCCCAGATGCCGGTCAGAACCGTCATCAGGATCGGTGTGCCGGTGCGCGAACTGACTTTGGATAAAGTGCGCGGCAGAAGGCCATCGCGCGCCATCACGAAGAAGATGCGGCTTTGGCCATAAAGGAACGCCATGATCACGCTGGGAAGCGCGATGATGGCCGCAATGCCGATCAGGTTGGCGGCCAGCGGATGGTGCAATTCGCGCAGGATGAAGGCCAGCGGTTCGGCGCTTTTGGCGAGGTTTTCTGCGGGTGCCGCGCCGATGGCTGCTGCCGCCACGATCATGTAGATCAGCGTGCACAACACCATCGAACCCACGATGCCGACGGAAAGATCGCGGCCGGGATTTTTGGTTTCTTCGGCGGCGGTGGAAATGGTGTCGAAGCCATAGAACGCGAAGAAGATCAGCGAGGCGGCGGGCACGATGCCGAGCTTTATGCCATCGGGCGTGATCTTGTAGATGCCGTTGGGCGCGAACGGCTGGAAGTGGCCGTTGTCGAAGGCGGGAAGGGCCAGAAACACGAACGAGGCGAGCGCCACCAGTTTGACGACGACGAGCAGGAAATTCACCGTCGCGCTTTCACGCGTGCCGAGCGCGAGCAATCCGGCCACCGCCAATGAAATGAACACCGCGGGAAGATTGAGGATGCCGCCGGCTTGCGGGCCCGCGAGCAGCGCGTCGGGAATGGGAATGTGCAACGAATGGATCACGCCCGCGGCATAAGCCGACCAGCCGACGGCCACCGCAGCGCAAACGACGGTGTATTCGAGGATCAAACTCCAGCCCACGATCCAGGCGATCAGTTCGCCGATCACGGCATAGCTGTAGGTATAGGCGCTGCCCGCCACCGGCATCATGGTGGCCATTTCGGCGTAGGCCAACGCCGCACAGGCGCAGACCACACCGGCCAAAGCGAAGGACAGGATGACCGCGGGACCCGCGAGCCCTGCACCAATTCCGGTCAGGGTGTAGATGCCGGTTCCCACGATGGCACCGACCCCCAATGCCACCAGATGCGGCCAGCCGAGGGTGGGTTTGAGCCGGTGTTCGGCCGCCAGATGGGTGGTGGCCTCTATCGATTTACGCCGTCCCCAAAACGCCATGCGCGTGCGCTTTCTCTATCGCGAACAACTTCTTACCGCCCCTTCGCGAGACGGTCGACGACCGGGTAGCGGGCGTCTGCCCCGCCCGCCGTCGCGCTTGCGCGCGCCATCGACCTCCCCATTGGGGAGGTAAGAATTTTTTACCCTTCATAAACCCAATGAAAACAGGGCCGTAACCATTTGGGTTGTACGATTCGGCATGACCCGGGGAAGTCTCGTCACCGCCCTAATGCTGAGCTTTGTGTGTGTGCATGGCAGCGCCATCGCCGCGACCGTGGACGTTTCGATCACCACCACCGACGGCAAACCCGCCGCGGGCGCGGTTGTGAGTCTCGAACCGGTGAACGGCACGGCGCCTGCGCCTTCGAACGTTGCGGCCGAAGCGGTGATCGATCAGCGCAACCAGATGTTTTCGCCGCTGATGGTGGTGATACGGCGCGGCGGACATGTGGTGTTCGCCAACAACGACGTGACGATGCATCAGGTCTATTCGTTCTCGCCGATCAAGCAGTTCGAATATGAAATCAAACAGGGCGAGAAATCGCCGCCGGTGGTTTTCGATTCTGCGGGCATCGCTGCTATCGGCTGCAACATTCACGACAACATGGTGGCGTTCGTCTATGTCGCCGATACGCCGTGGATCGCCACGACCGATGCGCAAGGCCATGCGAAAATCGCCAATGTGCCGGACGGCGCCTATCGCGCCAGCGTGTGGCACCCAAAGCTTGCGCCGGGACATGCGGCCCCTTCCTCCACGCTTGGCGTGACGGGGGCGAGCGCGAAGCTTTCGCTTTCGGTGCCGCTGATGGGCGGGGCAATGCCCGGCATGAAGCATTCCCACAGTCAGGACTATTGAGGTCATGACCTTCCGCCGCCGCCTCGCTCTGTTCCTGATCGTCACGCTGGTCGGCGTGCAGGTGTTGAGCGCGGGCATCGGCTATTTCTATCTGCGCCATTCGCTGGTGGAGAAGGGCAAATACGAACTGACCACGGAAGCCGGCGTGTTCACGCGCCAGCTCAACGTGTTGTCGGAACGCGCAACCGAAGGGGTGGAAGTTCTTTCGCTGGATTATGCGCTGAGGCAAGCCATCGCGCAGCGCGATTACGACACCGAATTGTCGGCGCTGCGCAATCACGGCCACCGCATCGGCGCCACGCGCATGTTGCTGGTGGGGCTGGACGGCAAGATCACCGCCGATACGGGCGCGCCATTCGGGCAGAGCGGGGCGTTTCTTTATTCGAGCCTCTTGAGCGATGCGGCGGCGAACAATCGCGCCACCTCGCTGGCGACGCTTGACGGGCGTGTCTATTGGATCGTGGCGGTGCCGGTTCTGGCGCCGGTGCCGATTGCGTTCATTGCGGCGTGCATTCCGGTGGATGACGGTCTGCTCGACAAGCTGCGGGCGATGAGCGTGGAGCAGCGGTCGATTGCGCTTGCCACCCATGGCAGCGACGGCGCGTGGAAAGTGGTTGCCAAGACCAACGACTACGTCAACGTGATCCTGCCGCGCCATCACGCGGTGGAAGCCAATGTGGTGACGACGGGCAATCGCGAATTCCTGACCGTGACGGCGCCGCTTGCGACCGCGCCGCACAGTGCGCCGGTGTTCGTGATACTGGATTATCCGCTGGACGAAGCGTTGGCGCCGTATCTGGCCATTGCCAAACCCATGCTTGCTGTGGCGGCAGGCGCGCTGCTTCTGGCGCTGATCGGCTCGATGCTGATCGTGCGAACGTTTTCGCAGCCGCTGGAACAGTTGGCGACGGCGGCGCGGCGCATTGCGGGCGGCGATTACACAAGGCCCGAAAGGCTGAAACAGCGCGACGAACTGGGCCATCTTTCCGATGCGCTGATCAACATGACCGGCTCCATCGCCGAACGCGAAGCGGCGCTGACATCGGCCATCGGCAGCCTGGAGATCGCACGCAACGAGGCGGTGCGCGCCAACGAAGCCAAATCGCATTTCCTTGCCAATATGAGCCACGAATTGCGCACGCCGCTGAACGCCATCGTGGGCTTCGGCGAGATGTTGCACCAGCAGGTTCTGGGGCCGGTTGGCGTGTCGCGTTATGTCGAATATGCGGCCGACATTATCTACAGTGGGCAGCATCTTCTGTCGCTGGTGGCCAAGATGCTGGACCTTGCCGATTACGAGGCGGGGCGGATCGAGATCGCGCGCAAGCCGGTGAACCTTGCCACCTTGGTGCGCAACAGCACGACGTTGCTGAAACCGCTGGCGGACAAGGGCGGTATCGCGCTCGATGTGGGTGACGAGCTTTCCGCGATGCCGGATTTTACGGGCGATGCGGCCAAGCTGGGAACGGCGATCCACGGCGTGCTGCACAATGCGGTGAAGTTCACGCCCAAGGGCGGGCGTATTTCGGTGACGTGCAAACGCACGCGCGACGGCATTTGCTTGGCCATCGAAGACAGCGGCATCGGCATGGAGCCCGACGATATCGAAATCGTGGTGAAGCCGTTTCATCGCTTGCGTTCCGCACTCGATGGGCAGCATCAGGGGACGGGACTGGGATTGCCGTTTGCCAAGGCGATTGTCGAACAGCATGGCGGCTTGCTGACCATCTACAGCGCATCGGGCGAAGGCACGCGGATCGAGATATTGCTGCCGCTCGCCGCAGGTTCGTTGAGCCACGCCGCATGAAACACACACTCGCCACCGCGACTGCCGTTTGCGTCCTGTTGGGCGCATCAAATGTTTATGCCGTAGATTTTACTTTCGAAGGTTATGCCGATCTGCGATTTGTCGCGCCGCCGGATGAAACGTCGTTTCTCGATGGCGGGCTTGGCAAGTTGCGTTATGGGCCGGAAGACGGTTCTCCGCAGGCCCATGTCGGCGATATCGTGTTCCAGGGGCATGCGCAGATCACCGGCGAACTTTCGAGCGTGGTTGTTTTGCGCTCCGATCCCGAACACGGGTTGGCTGCGGATATTCTGGAAGGATATGTGCGGTATCGCCCGGTTCCGGCCAATCATTGGCGGTGGTCGGCGAAAGTGGGCGCGTTCTTTCCGGCGATCTCGCTGGAGAACACCGAGACCGGTTGGACAAGTTACTGGACGGTCACGCCATCGGCGATCAATTCGTGGATCGGCGACGAACTGCGCACCATCGGCGGCGAAGGCAAGCTTGAATGGCGCAGCGATGCGCGCAATTTCAGCGTGACGGGCGCGGTGTTCGGTTTCAACGATCCGGCGGGCGTGATGATTGCCCATCACGGCTGGACGTTCGACGACCGCCCGACGGGCTTGCTGGAACATTCGCGCGAGGCCGATGCGGTGGCGATTTCGTTCGGCGAGCCCATTCCGTATCAGGCGCAGCTTTTTGCCGAGATCGATCATCATGCCGGCTGGTATGCACAAGCTTCCTGGGAAGAAAACGGGATCGGCCGTATCGACGTGACGCGCTATGACAATCGCGGCGAAGACGACAAGGAGATGGGTGATCAGTACGCTTGGGAGACGACGTTCTGGAGCGGGGGCTTGCGCACCGGTTACGAGGATTTCACGCTGCTGGCGCAGGCGATGTCGGGATACACCGCGATTGAACCGGCTGAGAATTTCGAGGTCGAAACCACTTTCAAATCGGCTTATGTGCTGCTTGGCTGGCAACGCGATGACTGGCGATTGGCCGCGCGTGCGGACGTTTTCCAGACGCGCACCGAAACTCCGTTCGGCCCGTCGGCCACCAGCGAAGATGGGCATGCTTTCACCCTTGCCGCGTCATGGCTGCCGGAAGAGTGGCTCAAGCTGACTGGCGAATTTTTGAGCGTCAATTCCACACGCGCGCAGCGGTCTATTGTCGGGCTATCGCCCGAGCAGACCGACAATCAATTCCAGATGGTTGCGCGCTTTTATTTGTAAGCGCGTTGCGGCAGACTTGGGCCCCTGTCGAACGGCGAGGGGGCCATGGAAATCAACGGCATTGCACACATCTATCTGACGGTGGGGAATTTTCCCCGCGCGCGCGAGTTCTACGGCAAATTGTTGCCGTTTCTGGGGCTTCGCGTCGTGCTGGACATGGAAGGCAATTTCTATTGCGTCGGCGGGCGCACGGCGGTCGGCATTATGGCGGCGGATGACGCGCATGCGGGCGAGCGGTTTGTGCAGAGGCGTGCGGGATTGCACCATGTCTGCTTCCGGGCGCGCGAACGCGCCGATATCGACGAGGCGCATGAGTTCTTGAAGACGCTGGGTGCCACCATCGTGCACGGGCCGCAGGAGGATTATTGGGCGCCGGGTTATTATTCGATCCTGTTCGAAGATCCCGATGGCATCCGGCTGGAGATCAATCACGTTCCGGGCAAGGGGTTGCTGGGCACCACCGAAGCGAAAGTGGGCGCGACCTGATCGCATGACGGAGCGGCCGCACATCCTTGCCGATGCGAACGCGATTGCGGACGCGGTCATCGCGAAAGTGGGCAGGAAGATCGTGCTCGGCTTGCCGTTGGGGCTTGGCAAGGCGTCGCATATCGCCAATGCGCTGTATGCGCGCGCCGCCAGCGACCCTTCGATCAGCCTTACGATCTTCACCGCACTGACGCTGGAGAAGCCGCATTACAAGAATGTGCTGGAGCGGCGTTTTCTGAAGCCAGTGATCGAACGGCTGTTCGGCGATTGGCCGCAACTTGACTACGCCAAGGCGCTGCGCGCGGGAACGTTGCCGCAGAATATCGAGGTCAATGAGTTCTTCTTTCTGGCAGGCCAATGGCTGCGCGTGCCGCATGCGCAGCAGAGTTATATTTCGGCGAACTATACCCACGCCTCGCGCTATCTGATCGAACGCGGGGTGAATGTGATTGCGCAACTGGTCGCCAAACGCGATGGGCGTTACAGCCTTTCGGGCAACACCGACATCACGCTCGATCTGTTTCGCGCGCGTGCCGAAGGCAAAGCCGATTTTCTGGTGACGGGGCAGGTGAACGGCGAATTGCCGTTCATGACGGGGGAGGCCGAATTGCCGGGGGAGGCGTTCGACTTTCTTCTGGATAGTCCGTCTACGGAGTTTTCGCTGTTCGCGCCGCCGCATGAGCCCATCGGGTATTCCGAATATGCCATCGGGCTGCACACGGCCGGTCTGGTGCCGGATGGCGGCACCTTGCAGATCGGTATCGGCAAGGATGGCGATGCGGTGGCCGAGGCGCTGATCCTGCGCCATCGCGACAATGCAACGTTTCGCAAAGCGTTGGCGGCGCTTTCGCCCGATGCGGAGGGGCACCTTGCGCCGTTCGAGACCGGATTGCATGGGCTGAGCGAGATGCTGGTTTCGGCGTTTCTGCAACTGATCGATGCAGGTGTGGTGAAACGCGAAGTCGAAGGCGCGTTGTTGAATGCGGGGTTCTTTCTTGGGCCGAAGTCGTTCTATCGGGCTTTGCGGGACATGCCGGAGGATTTGCGCGGCAAGATACGGATGCGGCCGATTTCATTCACCAACCAGCTTTACGGGGGCGAAGATATAAAGCGCGTGCAACGGCCATGTGCGCGGTTCATCAACAGCACGATGATGGTGACGTTGCTGGGAGCGGCGGTTTCCGACGGGTTGGAAGATGGGCGCGTGGTCAGCGGGGTGGGTGGGCAGTATGATTTCTTTGCGCAGGCCTTTGCGTTGCCGGACGCGCGCGCGGTTCTCACGTTGAATGCGACGCGTGGTGCGGGCAAACGCGCCACGTCGAACATCAGATGGTCTTATGGTTACGAAACAATTCCACGGCATCTGCGCGATGTTGTTGTGAGCGAATATGGCGTCGCCGATCTCAGAGGGCGCACGGATGCCGAAGTGATTGCCCGCATGTTGAACATTTCCGATTCACGCTTTCAGGCGGAGCTGCTGGGCCGCGCGAAAGAGACGGGCAAGATCGGCAAGACATATGAGATCCCCTCACGCTTTCGTGAGAATACGCCCGATCGGATCGAGCGGGCGCTGAGGCCTTTCCGCGAGGCGGGGCATATGCCCGCCTTTCCGTTTGGGAGCGATTTCGATGCGACGGAGCAACGGTTGCTGCCTGCGTTGGAACGGCTGGAAACCGCGTCGCAATCACCGTTTGCGTTGCTGCGATTGGCTCTGAACGGGTTGGGGCGGGGCGAGGACGCGGCGCTGGCGCGGATGCAACTCGATAGCCCTCGCGGGTTTTCGGACCGGTTCTATCGGGTGTTGCTGCGCGGGGCATTGCGCGGGTGATTTTGCGCCGGTTCGGCGGTATGCTCCTGCCAACGACAAGCGGGAGGATGCGCATGATTTCGAAATGGGCGATGGTGCTTTCCGGTGCGGCGCTGTTCGCGGGCGCAGCCTTTGCTGCCGCACAAGCGCCGATGCCGCAGAACATCGTAGCGGCGGTGAAGAATCCGATGCGCCCGGCGCAGGATGTGGAGCGCGATGCCAATCGCAAACCCGGCGAGGTGATGGCGTTTGCGGGCGTGAGGGAAGGCGACCAGATTGCCGAACTTGTTCCCGGCGGCACGCCGCGCGGCGGATATTTCACGCGGCTGCTCAGCGGGGCCACGGGAAAGACCGGTCACGTTTATGCCTTCTATCCCACCGAATTCGATGCGCTGCTGGCGAAATTGAAAAGTTCGATACCGGGCGAGGATTCCAGTTTTCCAAATGTCAGCATCGTGCATCAGCCGCTGGCGAGTTTCACAGCGCCTGTTCCGCTAGATCTCGTCTGGACCTCGCAGAACTATCACGACCTGCATGACAGTTTTGCGGGCGGGTTGAGTTTGGCGGTGATGAACAAGGCGGTGTTCGATTCCTTGAAGCCGGGCGGGGTGTATCTGGTGATCGATCATGCAGCCGCCGCCGGTTCGGGCTTGCGCGATACCGAAACGCTTCACCGCATCGATGAAGCCGCCGTGAAGAAGGAAGTCGAGGCGGCGGGTTTCGTGCTGGAGGCGGAGAGCGACATTCTGCACAACCCGGCCGATCCGCACACGGCGGCGATCTTCGATCCGGCGATCCGTGCGCACACTGACCAGTTCATTCTGAAATTCCGCAAGCCGAAATAATCAATTCCGCGCGGGGAATAGGGCTTTTGAGGGCGCTTTCGTTTTGCGTCCCCCACTCACCTTATATATAGAGCGCCTGCGGCATCGGCTTGGGTGGGGCTGACAGCCGGTTCGGGAGCCCATGTTTCTTTCGCATCACGAGATCCAGCAACTGATCGCGACCTATGGTTATGGGATCGTGGTTGCGCTGAATTTCATCGAAAGTTTCGGCATTCCAGTGCCGGGCGAAACCGCGCTGATCGCCTCTGCGATCTATGCGGGCACCACGCACAAGCTGAACATCTATCTTCTGGTCGGAACCACGGTGGCCGGTACGCTGATCGGCGATATCGTGGGGTTCCTGCTGGGCGGATGGGTGGGGTTCTGGCTGCTGACCCACTACGGCAAGTATGTGGGGCTGCATGAGCGGCGCATCCGGCTGGGGCAATATCTGTTCCTCCGGTTCGGCACGACGATGGTGTTCGTGGTGCGGTTTGTGCCGGTGTTGCGCGGGTTGATCGCTTTTCTGGCGGGCGCCAACCAGATGAGCTGGCGGCGGTTCCTTTCCTCTGCTATCGCCGGCAGCATGGTGTGGGCTTCGCTTTTCGGGTTTGGGCCTTATTGGCTGGGCAAGGCGGCGCATCATCTGGCGCGGCCGTTGTGGATTTCGCTGTTGTGCGCTGCCGTGGTCGTGGTCGCAGCCGCTGCCATTTTCATTCATCGCAACGAAGCGCGGCTGGAAGACGAAGCCGAAAAGGCGCTTCCCGGCCCGGTTCAGCCGCTGCGCGGGCACAAGCACTGACACGCTTGCGCGCAATTTAATTTTTCTCCGGTCCACCTTCCCCTCATCGCCGCCAGTTCGTCCTATAGGGCGAGGTTCGCACGAACCTGACCCTTAAGCCGGGATGCTGCTGGGGATGACCGACACAAAATCGGAAGCCAGCCGTGAAGACACGGGCAATCGCTTGGATGCGCCAATGAACGCATCCGACGTGGAGGCTTGGTTCGTGCGCGAGGTGCTGCCGCTGGAGTCCATGTTGATGCGTTTCCTGCACCAGAACTGGCGCAACAAGGCCGACATCGAAGATTTTCGGCAGGAGATCTATGCGCAGGTGCTGACCGCCGCCGAAACCGGAATTCCCGAACGCACCAAGCCTTTCGTGCTGACGACGGCGCGCAATCTTTTGATTGATCGTGTGCGGCGCGAACATGTTGTGCCGATCGATGCGGTGTCGGATCTGGATGCGCTGGGTGTTGCCATCGACGAGCCGGGGCCGGAACGCAACGCGATTGCGCGCGATGTTCTGCGCCGCTTGCAGGATGCGCTGGACCGTTTGCCGCCGCGTTGCCGCGAAGCCTTCACCCTGAAACGGCTGGAAGGGCTTTCGCGCGCCGAAGTGGCGCAACGGATGGGTATTTCCGAACGCATGGTGACCGAACATATGGCGCAAGCGGTGTGCGCGCTGGCCGACATGCTTTACGGCGAACCTCTCGACCCGAGGGCAAAGCCATGAGTGAGCCCGCGATGAGCGCGAAGGACATCAATTCGCAAGCCGCAACCTGGCTGGTGCGTGCCAATTCCGAAGACTGGAGCGAGGGCGACCGCACGGCGTTCGACAGCTGGCTTGCGCAATCGCCAGCGCATCGCGCGGCGTATTGGCGGCTGAAGGCGGCCTATGTGGAGACTTCGCGTCTTCAGGCATTGCGCCGCCCGGAGCAGGGAAGGGTGGTGACGCGTAAATCCGCGTTGCCCTTTCTCGCAGGGGCAGCCGCGGCAGCCGTGATCGCAGGCGTGATCGGGGTGGCGACGATCAACTTCGCGCCGCAACCATCGCAGACCTATTCCACGCAAATCGGCGGCAACAAGACGTTGGCGTTACGCGATGGAACGCGCATCGAATTGAACACCGCCACATCGGTGCGCGTGTCGCTGACGAAAACGCGGCGTACCGTGTGGCTGGACAAGGGCGAGGCGTTTTTTGCGGTGGCGCACGATGCATCGCGGCCTTTCATCGTGATGGTTGCGGGCCATCGGGTGACCGACATCGGCACCAAATTCCTGATCCGCCACGATCCGGCGCGGCTGGAAGTGGCGGTGGTGGAAGGCAAGGTCGGGTTCGATTCTTCCGATCTGGCTTCGCGTGCGCAGCCGTTGCAGCTTGCGGCCGGTGACGTTCTGGTGGCCACGCCGCATGCGATCACGGTGAAGGCTAAGCCGCGGGAAGACCTGGCGAGCGAACTGGGTTGGCGGCGCGGGATGCTGATCTTCCATCACACGACGCTGGCGGACGCAGCCGCCGAATTCAACCGTTACAACGGGCGCCAGCTTGTTGTGGACGACAAGGCCGCATCGCTGACCATCAACGGCGTGTTTCCGAAGAACGACGTGCCAGCCTTCGTTCGCCTGGCGCAGGCCATTCTCAAACTTCATGTCGAAGACCAAAAACACCGAACCGTCATTTCACGCTGAGGCATTGCAATACGAATTTTCCGGCGCACAGATGGCGCTTCATTAGGGGGAAACATGACACCGGTTTATCTGCGTAATCTGCTTCTGGGCACGGCTCTTGCGGCGGTATTTTCCGTATCCGCTACGGCGCGGTCGTTCGATATCTCCGGTGGTTCGCTGGAAACCGTTCTGGATGCCTATACCGCGCAAACCGGCACGCCGCTGATCGTTTCCAACGAAGCAATCAAGGGCATTCACAGCAAGGGCGTGAAAGGCGACCTGTCGCCGAGCGATGCGTTGCTGCATCTTCTGGATGGGACGGGCTTTGTGATGCAGCACGATTCTTCCGGTGCTATCGGCATCGTGCCGAAGGAACGTTCGTCTGCCGCCGAAATTCTGCCGTTGCAGCTTGCCCAGGCGGCGCCCCGCGCGTCGGTTGAAACCGTTACGGTCACCTCGTCCAAGTTGGGCGGCGCGGATGTGCAGAGTGTGCCGATCGCCATCACCGCGATGAGCCAGGAACAGTTGACGGCCACGCAAACGGCAGGCGGGCCCGATCTTGTGAAGCAGGTTCCGAACCTGACGTTCTCGAAGACGAATTTCACCGGGTATAACATTCAAATTCGCGGTATCGGCACGCAGGCTATCTCCGTCACCACCGATCCTGCCGTCGCGGTTTCGTTCAACGACGTGCCGTTCCTGCGCAATCACTTTTTCGAGCAGGAATTCTTTGACGTCTCTCAGGTCGAAGTGTTGCGGGGGCCCCAAGGCACGCTTTACGGACGCAACGCGACCTCGGGCGTCGTCAACGTGATCTCGGCATTGCCGACCGATCATTGGGAGGCGCAGGCTTCCGTCGATGTCGGCAACTACAACAACCGCCGCCTCGAAGGCATGATCAATGCCCCCATTCTGGACGACAAGATCGATTTGCGCGTTGCAGGCGAATGGACGAAACGCGACGGTTATTCTTTCAACGAAGAAACCGGTCAGCAGGTCGACGGGCGCAATCTGTGGTCGTCTCGCGTGTCGTTGCTGCTGCGTCCCATCTCCAAATTGACGGCCACTGCCGTCTGGGAACATTTCGACGAATCCGATGGTCGCCTGCGCAGCGGCAAGCAGCTCTGCGCGCGCGATGAGCCGCCAGCGACAGTCGATGGCCCTGCCGGCCCGCAAGTGCCGGATTACAACGCGAACTATCCCGGCAATTTTGGCGGTGTGTGGTTGCAGCAGGGCTGCCATGCCGCATCGCTTTATTCGCCGGAATCTTTTGGCACGCCGAATGCGGCATCGATTCCATTTGTCGCCGCTCTTCAGCTGTTGGGCCCGCCCTACATGGTGCCCGGCACCAATCCTTACGAGGGCGTGTCGCAATCGACCGATCTGCGTGTGATCAGCTCGCTGATCGATCCGAAGTATCGTGCGAAGAACGATACGTACGAACTCAACGTGGACTACCAGCTGACCCCGACGCTGAAGGTCACCTCGCAAACCGGTTACAACACCGACGGGCTTTATTCGACGGAAGACTTCAACCGCTACAACACCAAGCCCGGTATTTTTCGCGACCCCGGCGGGTTGACCCTGGTTGGAAAGGATCAGCAATTTTGCGATCCGCAACTCGGCTGTTCTGCCAGCCTTGTGGCGCAAGACGTTTCCGATGAGACCGCGCACCAATTTTATCAGGAAGTGCGCCTGGCATCTTCCTTCAGCGGCAATCTTAACTTTGTCGCCGGTGGGAATTATCTGAGCTATCGCACGCTCGAAAATTACATGATCCTGTCCAACGCCATCACGTTGGCCACCGAGACGTTCAACGGCTATTCCGGCGGAATATTCGGTCTGCCAGATCCGGATCATGTTCCGTTCGATCCCGCGATCGCCAATTCCTGTCCGCTGCAGCCGACGGTCACTGATCACACGCTTTTGGGACAGACCACGTTTCTTGGCCTGGGCTGCGCTTATGTCGATCCCAATCCGTTGGGAAGCATCGACGGTCAGGGCCACAATTATTTTCGCAGCCAGAATCCCTACAAGCTGACGTCGTGGGCGGGCTTTGCGGAGGTTTATTACAATCTCACCGAAGACGTGAAGCTTACCGGCGGCATCCGCTTCACCGACGATGAAAAGCATTTCGACGTTATCCCGAGCTGGACTCTCGTCGCGTACAAAGGCTATCCCGTGACCGGCGTCATCGATCAGGAATGGCGCGAAGTCACCGGCCGCGCCAACCTCACCTGGACGCCGAAACTCGATTTCACCGACCAGACGATGATCTACGCGTCTTATGCGCGTGGCTATAAAGGCGGCGGCGCCAACCCGCCGGGCGTCATTCCGATCAGCAAAGGCTTCGGAACCGACGACTATATAACTTCGCCCAGCAACCAGACGCACACCTCCACTTTCGAGCCGGAATTCAACAATGCCTTCGAAATCGGCACGAAGAACATGCTGTGGGACGGCGATCTCACGCTCAACGGCGACGTCTTCCTGTACAAATATCAGAACTATCAGATCTCGCAGATCATCGACCGTACCGCGGTGAACATGAATGTGAACGCCACCGTGAAGGGCGCGGAACTCGAAACCTCATGGTCGCCGCTACCCGGCCTGAAGCTCGGCCTGACCACCGGCTATGAAGACGCGGTCATCGACGACGGTCAGTCGGCCATCGACATCATGGATCGCACGGCCGGGCGTACGGATTGGATGGTGATCAAGCCGTTCGTCACCCAAACCTCGAACTGTATTCTTCCCACCGCCACCATCAACGAGATGCTGGCCGGCAATGGCGATACGATGCCGTTCGGTTGTATTGACGCTTACACGTTCAACGAAGACCCTGTGACGCTCGCAACCTATTCGCCGAATCCGACGCACAGCGGCAACGGGAACGCCATCAGCGGATATGCCGGCTTCGATCCTTCGACGGCCCCAAACCATGGCGAGGGCTTCGCGAAAGATATCTCCGGCAATATGTTGCCCAGCGCGCCGCATTTCACCCTGTCGCTCAGCGGCGACTTCACTATGCCGGTGTCCGACGATTGGGCCGGAACGCTGCACGGCGATTTCTACTGGCAGTCGGATTCCTTTGCCCGCGTCTTCAACGACCGGCCGTATGACGAGATCCATGGTTACACGAACATCAACATGGCTCTGATCTTCACCAATCAGGAGGGCTGGCAGGCGATGGTCTATGTGAAGAACCTGCGCGATACGACAGCCATCACCGGGGCGTTCCTCAACTCGGATGACACGGCGCTGGCGACGAACATCTTCGTCACCGATCCGCGCCTGTTCGGCATCCGCATCACCAAGAACTGGTAGACCCGACCCCAAACGGCAAACCAGGCAGGCGGCGAGGGCGACCTCGCCGCCTTTTTCTTTGCTTCTCGCGCAACAAGATTGCGCTTTGCCTTTCCGTGTCCCGTTTTTGGGGTGCGTTCGTCCTTTCCTGTGTGGTCCCAGGGTTCGTTCCGCAGGAAGCTTGGGTGATGGGAAAGACACCGGACAATGGTCGTGACGACGCCAAATGGCGCCCGATAGGCGCGCCTGCGGCCATGCGCGATCTGAAGGACTGGTTCATTCGCGAAGTGCTGCCGTTGGAGGCCGCCTTGATGCAGTTTCTTCGCCAGAACTGGCGCGACAAGGCCGATATCGCCGATCTGCGGCAAGATGTTTACGTGCGCGTCTACGAAGCGGCAAAAAAACAGATCCCCGATACCGCCAAGCCCTTCGTGCTGACCACGGCACGCAATCTTTTGATCGATCGGGTGCGGCGCGAACGGGTGGTGCCCATCGAAACGGTGGGCGATCTGGAAGTGTTGGGTGCGGCTTCGAACGATGTGAGCGCGGACCGCGCGCTGATCGCCCATGATGCGCTGGCCAAATTGCAGGCCGCCCTCGACAAGCTGCCCGCACCGTGCCGCGAGGCGATTTTGCTGCGCAAGGTGGATGGCCTTTCGCGCCGCGACATCGCCGAGCGCATGGGCATTTCCGAACGCACCGTCAACCGCCACATCGCCGAAGGCATGCGCGCGCTCGCCGACATGCTCTACAGCGAAGCGGCCGAATTGCGGAGGAAGTCGTGACCGACATCACCGCAACGATGATCGAAGAACAGGCCGCAGACTGGCTGGAGCGGATGGATCGCGGCGAGTGGGGCGAGACCGATCAATCCGCGCTCGACGAATGGCTGGGCGAAAATCCGGCGCATATGGTGGCGTTGTGGCGGCTGGACGGCGCATGGACATTCGCAGACCGGTTGGCCGCGCTGCGCACGCCGCGGTTGCACGACACGCTCTTGGCGCGCGGGCGCAGGGTTTTGCCTCTTCTGACGAAGTCGGTTGCCGCGCTGGTGCTGATCGGCATCGTTGGGACGGCGGCGATGTTTTTGGTACCGAAACCGGCCGAGAAAACCTTTGCCACTGCGGTGGGCGGGCGCAAGACGCTGGAACTGCGCGATGGTTCGCGCATCGAGATGAACACCGGAACGGTGTTGCGCCTGGCCAATGACGGCGCGCAACGCAAAGTGTGGCTCGACAAGGGCGAAGCGTTTTTCGACATCAAACACGATGCGGCCCATCCGTTCGTGGTGATCACGGCGGGCCATCGCATCACCGATCTGGGCACCAAATTTGTGGTGCGGGAAGGGGCCGACAGTCTGGAAGTGACGCTGGTGGAAGGGCGCGCGCGTTTTGAAAGCGCCGATGCCACCATCAAGCCGCAACTTGCGTTTCTCTCGCCGGGTGATGTTGTGGTGGCGACCGCGACATCGATGGATGTGACGCGCAAATCGCCGAAGGATCTTTCCAGCGACCTCGGCTGGCGCAGGGGCGTGCTGATCTTCCGGCACACCACGCTTGCGGACGCGGTGGCGGAGTTCAACCGCTACAACACCACGCGCCTCGTCATCGGCGATGAGCAGACCGCCAATCTTCAGATCAACGGCACTTTCAAGGACGACGACGCCGCGTCGTTCGCCGGGACCGCACGCGCGGTGTTCGGGCTCAGGGTCGAAAAACACGGCGATGAAATTGTTCTGTCGCAATAGACATTCGTGAAACGGGGGGAATGATGAAAGGTCCGGCTTATCCAAGAACGCTTCTGCTGGGAACGGCTTGCGCCATTGTGCTTGCAACATCGGCACTTGCCGGGGCGTTCAATATTCCCGCGGGCGATCTGGAAGCCGCGCTCAACGCCTATACGAGCGCAACCGGGGTAGACCTCATCGTCTCTACCGATGCGATCAAGGGCGTGCGCACCAAAGGCGCGAGCGGGGCGATCTCTCCCGATGCGGCGCTCTCGCGCCTTCTCGCCGGCACCGGCTTTCAGGCCCAGCGCCAACCCTCCGGCGCCATCGCTATCGTTGCGGGTGGGCAGTCTTCCGCCATCGACATCGCGCCGCTGCAACTTGCCCAGGCCGCACCATCGCCGCGCGGCGCGGTGGAAACCGTCACGGTGACATCGTCGAAATTGGGTGGTGCGGATGTGCAGAGCATTCCCATCGCAATCACCGCGCTGAGCCAGGAACAGCTCACTGCCTCGCAAACGAACGGCGGCCCCGATCTGGTGAAACAGGTTCCCAACCTGACCTTCACCAAGACGAACTTCTCGGGCTACAGCATTCAAATTCGCGGCATCGGCACCCAGGCGATTTCGGCGACGACCGACCCTGCGGTTGCCGTTGCGTTCAACGACACGCCGTTCATCCGCAATCACTTCTTCGAGCAAGAATTCTTCGATCTCGGCCAGGTTGAGATCGTGCGCGGGCCGCAGGGCACGCTCTATGGCCGCAATGCGACCGCCGGTGTGGTCAACCTGCTTCCGGCCAAGCCCACGGACCAGTTCGAGGTGATGGCGAGCGGCGAAATCGGCAATTACAGCCAACGGCGCTTCGAGGGGATGATGAATATCCCGATTGTCGATGATCGTCTCGACATCCGGTTTGCAGGGGAATGGACGAAGCGCGAGGGTTATTCGTTCAACGAAAACACGAACAACCGCATCGACGGCCGCGATTTGTGGTCGGGCCGCGCCACAATCGGCTTCAAGCCGTTGGAAAGCCTTCAGATGTATTTCGTCTGGGAGCATTTCTCGGAAAACGACGACCGCATGCGTAGCGCCAAGCAGCTTTGCAAAACCGATCCGACGCCGACTGAAATCGGCGGCTTCCAAATTCCGCAGTCAGGCGGCGGCGACAATGCCTTCCGCACCTATGTCAGCCAGGGCTGCGACCCGGAATCGCTCTATTCGCCGCTATCGTTCCAAGTGCCGAACGGATTTGCCTTGCCTTATTACGGAGCGACGCGAGGGTATGGAAATTCCATATATTCGGATATCGATCCTTACGCCAGCACGACACAATCGCCCAACCTCCGCATTATCGAGACCCAGTTAAACCCAATTTATAAGGTCAAAAACGATATTGTCGAACTCAATGTAGATTACACGGTTACCCCATCTCTTACGTTCGTATCGCAATCGGCGTTCAACCACGATTTCTTGTGGTCGACGGAAGACTACAATCGCTTCAACACCAGGCCGGGCGTATTTATTCCAGATAGCCAAACGCATGGAACCTATACATCGCAGTATCCCGGAGCAGGCGTTGCCGACGATGGAACATGGTGCGATCCGCAGCTCGGCTGCAGCAACAAGTTGGTGTTGCAGGATCTGGTGAAGGCGCAATCCTGGCAGGCCAGCCAGGAATTCCGGTTGGAATCGCATTTCAGCGGGCCGTTCAATTTCAGCGCGGGTGGCAACTATCTTCACTATGAAACACATGAGAATTATTACGTCTTCATCAATTCTCTGAGCCTGTTTGCCGCCGGTATGGGTTCCGGTTCGGCGGGGGACAGACCTTACATTCCCAATGTCACGGACAATTCGGATTGCTTGCGGGGTGGAAAGTCGCCCGGCAATCCGGCTTACGGTTATCCCATTCTGGGTTGCGTTTATATGGACCCACATCCGCTGGAGAGCGTCGATGACACCGGCCATAACTATTTTCTCAGTCAGAACCCTTATGTCTTGAACTCTTATGCCGCGTTCGGTGAAGCGAACTACAGCATTTTCCGAGATCTGAAGTTGACGGCAGGATTGCGCTGGACCGAGGATCGCAAGCATTTTCCGGTCATTCCAAGCTGGCTTTTGGCCGCGAATTCCTATGGGTATCCCGTGGCCAAAGTCATCGACCAGCAATGGGATGAGCTGACGGGGCGTGCTGTCGCCAATTGGACGCCGAAGCTCCCCTTCACCGATCAAAGCTTGTTCTACAGTTCTTACTCGCACGGTTACAAAGCGGGCGGCGCAAATCCGCCGCGGCCGGTGATCGTGGGACCCGGGAACGTGGGCGAAGACACGGGCATCATTTCGGCCACGCATCCTGAAACATTCAAACCGGAATTCATCGATGCTTTTGAACTGGGTACCAAGAACACGCTGCTCGACGGCGCACTGACGTTCAACGCCAGCGCATTCTACTACAACTATGAAAATTACCAGATTTCCGAAATCGTGGATCGGACATCGGTGAATCTGAACTTCGACGCGCATGTAAGAGGCGCCGAGGTCGAGGCGACTTACGAGCCCATACCCGGGTTGAGGTTCAACATGTCGGGTGGCTACGAAGACGCGCGTCTTGCCGCGGGATCGAAGTCTGTCGATCTCATGGATCGGACGGCAGGCGTCCCGGGGTGGGTTGTCGTGAAGCCGTTCGTCGTCAACCCTTCGAACTGCGTCATACCGGATTATCTTTTCGCGGCCTTCGCGAGCTTCAACGGCAAAGGCACCTATTGCGATGCGTATGCGCCGGACCAGATTGCCGGGCATATCGATCCGATCACCAATCTTCAGTATGTCGCCAATCCTTCAGTCGCCAGCGGGTTTCCCGGAAAAGTGCCGGTGGGTTATATCGGCTACGATCCTGCATCCGCGCCCAACAACGGCGAAGGTTTCTACAAGGACCTAAGCCACAACCAGATGCCGAATGCGCCGCCGTTCACCGTGTCATTCGGCGCGCAATATTCGATGCCCATCACACCCGAGTGGGCGGGAACGCTCCGCAGCGATTTCTACTGGCAGGCGGATTCCTATTGGCGGATTTTCAACGATCTCGATTACGACCGCCTGCACGGCTACACCAACTTCAATCTTACGCTCATCCTCACCAGCCAGGCGGGATGGCAGGTGATGCTTTACGACAAGAACGTGTTCAACACGACCGCCATCACCGGCGCCTTCCTGAACTCGGACGACACGGGTCTCACGACCAATGTCTTCCTCACCGATCCAAAGTTGATCGGTGTTCGCGTGACGAAGAACTGGTAAGGGGGGCTGCACAATGAGCGAATTGATACACACACATAATCTGAATGCCCGCAGGCAATTGCTGGGCACCGTTTCGGCGATGGCGCTTGCCGTTTCTCTCTACGCGGTGACGGCAAAAGCCGACGATGCCGACCGGCCGACGCTTTGGATCGAAGTGGGTGGGCAACTGGAGGCGCTGAGCAATACGCAAAATCAGTTTGCACCGCCTTTCCTTTCCGGCCCATCGCCGCTGGAGCCCCGCCCTTGGGGACCGCTTCCATCCATTTATGGTTATGGAACGCTGGTCGATCCCGGATTTTCCGATCCGTTTGCGCCGATTCATCCCCTGGCCGCGCAAAGTCCACCGCATCAATCGTTCGGCGGCGAGGCAAAGCTCTCGTTGCAGCCGCAGGGATCGGATTGGATATTCTCTGTTTCAGCCCGATATGGTCGCGCCACCGGGCACAAGTCCGTCCAACGCAACATCACGGTTCATCAATTCCTGCAGAACGACAAATACACCGAGTCCCTAGCCCTGTTCCAAGACTCGCGTGGTGACTACACCGAAAGTCACACCATTCTCGATTTTCAGGCGGGCCGCGATGTGGGGCTCGGTTTGTTTGGGCGCCATTCGGTCTCGACGATCGATGCAGGTGTTCGCTTCGCGCAATTCGCCACCAAATCCGCGGTTCGTGTGGACGCGATTCCGAATGTCATCGCCTACATGCACAACTCGATTCCTCCTTACACAAAATATAGCCTGCGTTTCCAGAGCTATGTCATGCGGGCGCAAAGCGCGCGGAATTTTCATGGCATCGGGCCGTCCCTGACCTGGACGAATTCGATGCCGCTGCTTGGCGATCCGCGCGACATCGATCTGGCGCTTGATTGGCAGATCAATGGAGCTTTGCTGTTTGGGCGGCAAAAGGCGCAAATCACGCATCACACGGTTCATCACGACCGCCTGATGTTTCACAAGGCGCAAGGCTACGATCAGGATACGCTGGTCTATGACAGGAGTTCGGCGCCGCCTTCCCGCGCCAAATCCGTGGTTGTTCCCAATGTCGGCGCGTTTGCGGGGTTCTCGGTCAATTTCCCGAATGCCAAGATCAGTCTTGGCTATCGCGCCGACTTCTTCTTTGGGGCGATGGATGCCGGGATCGATACGCGCCGGGAAGCCGACACGAGTTTCCATGGGCCCTTTGCCAAGGTGAGCATCGGGCTTGGGGGCTGAACACGGGGGCGGGCTGGAAGGAAAAGGCGGCGGATTTCTCCGCCGCCTTTTCGGCATTCAGTCTTCGTCGCCGTAATCGTCCGGCGGAGGCGGCGCGTCGTAGTCATAGGCGCCGGGCGCGTGGCCGTAAGCCTGTGGGGGAGGCGGCGGTGGCGGGGCGTAGCGCGCGTCGTAATCGTCATGCGCCTGTTGCGACGACATGATCGCCAGCGCACCCAGCGCGAAGATTCCGAGCCCGATTGCGGCGGCATCGCCGTTGCCGTGATGGTAGCCGTAACCATGGTGCCAACCGTGGCCGGAGTGATGACCCCAGGAGCGCGCCGACGCGGCGGTCGATCCCAGAAGCGTGGCGGCGAGTGCCAAGGCGATGACGCGTTTCATATCTTTCGGTCCAATGTGCACGCCCTACGCGGGCGCGGCTCAGACGGCGGGGGCCGTCATGCCTGCGACCATCGCATTGGGTACATGAACCGGACCTGAAGGGGGCGGACAGGGATTGTTTAGCTATGGCTTGCCGAAGCGTGCCTGCACGGCCCGGAACCTATAGCGCCGGCGGCGCCCATGAGTGCGAACGTTCAATCATCCATCGGAGCCCCGCAAACGGTAACCCACGCCCTGCTCAGTCAGAATCAATTCGGGTTGCTCGGGATTGACCTCAATCTTCTGGCGCAGAGATCGGACATAGATGCGCAAATACTGCACATCGGTTTCACCGCCCCAGACCTCGCGCAGGATGAATTTGTGCGTTAGCACTTTTCCGGCATGTGCCACCAGCAAACGCAATAGGTCGTATTCCCGCCGAGTTAGTTTCACATCCGTGGCATTGAGGGTGACTATGCGCCGGACAAGATCGACCGACAGGCCGCCGCTGCGGAAGACAGGTTTTTCGCCTTCCTGTTGCAGACGGTGGCGCACGGCGGCGCGGATGCGGGCGAGCAGTTCTTCCATGCCGAAGGGTTTGGTGACGTAATCGTCTGCGCCGATGTCGAGCGCGGTGACCTTGCCCGTTTCGTCGTCGCGGCTGGAAAGCACGATCACGGGGATGGCGCTGCCACCTTCGCGCAGTTTCTTCAGAACATCGAGGCCGCCAATGCCGGGAAGGCCCAGATCGAGCACGATCAAATCGATGGCGTTGCGCTGGAGAAGCGCGAGCCCGGTTTCGCCGTCTTCGGCTTCGAGCACGGAATAGCCCTGCGCCGACAGGCTGGTGCGCAGGAAGCGGCGGATCGCGGGTTCGTCGTCGATCACGAGGATGCGCAGGCTCGCGTTCATGCGGTGAGTTCTCCGATTGCCGTTTGTTCGGGCACCGGCAGGGTGATGGTGAAGATGGCGCCGTGTCCTTCGGCGCGGTTGGCGGCGCTCAAGGTGCCGCCCATCGATTCAACGAAACCGCGGCTGACGGCAAGACCCAATCCGGTGCCGGCGCGTTTGTGATCGCCCGATTGCACGCGGTAGAATTTGTCGAAGATCAATTCGATATCATCGGGCGGGATGCCGCCGCCGGTATCGCCAATCGAAAGCCGTACGCGGCCGCCCATCTGTTCGCCCGTCACCGTCACCTTCGATCCGGGCGGAGAATATTTGGCGGCGTTGTCGAGCAGATTGAACAGCGCCTGTTCGAACAGCACGGGATCGAGCTTCAGCATGGGAAGGCTGGACGCGAGCGAGAGTTGGACATCATGTTGCGCAAGGCCCTTCGATGCGCGGCGCAAGGCGCTGCCCACGACATCGCCGAGATCGATCAGTTCGAGCTTCGGGGCGACTGCGCCTGACTCCAATCGCGTCATGTCGAGCAGATTGGCGATGAAGCGGTTGAGGCGTTCGGCTTCTTCCAGGATAGAGCCGAGCAGTTCTTCCTTTGCGGCGCCATCCAGCGTGCCGCCGTAGGATTTGAGGCTGCTGGCTGCGCCAAGAATGGAGGCAAGTGGCGTGCGCAGATCGTGGCTGATGGAGGTGAGCAGCGCGGACCGCAGGCGTTCGGTTTCGGCGCTCAGCCGATTGCGATCGATATCCTGCGCGAGGTTGATGCGTTCGATTGCCAACGCGGCCTGATCAGCCAGTGCATCGAACAGGCGGCGCTGATCGGGCGTGAGCAGCGGGCCTTTGGTTTCGCTGTCGAGGCCGACGACGCCAACACTGCCGCGGCCCGTGCGCATGGGCAGGAACAACCATTTGGCGCCGGGCAATGTGTCTGCGCCGCGGCCTGCGGGCGCTGCGTGTTGCCAGACCCATTTGGCGGCGGCGACATCATCTTCGCCCAACGTATCTTCCGGCGGATAGCCGGCGCGCACCGACACGCTTTCGCCATCGGGCAGCAGGATGACCACGCGCACTTTCAACATTTGCGCGAACTGGAAGGCGGTGGCCCACAACAGATCGTCGAGCGAAAAAACGGCGGCGAGTTTGCGGGCGAAGAGATAGAGGTCTTCGGTGGCTTTGGCACGGTCGCGCGCCACCACGGCTTGGGCGCGCACGCGCGAGGTGAGGTTGCTGGCGATCAGGGCCACGACCGCGAAGAAGAAGAGCGCGTTGACGTTTTCGGGGTCTGCGATCTGGAAGGTGTAGAGCGGGCGCAGGAAGAAGAAATTGAATTCGAGCACGCTGGCCAGGCTTGCGAACAGCGCGGGCCACAGGCCGTAGGTGATGGCGCTGGCGAGCACGGCGGTGAGGAAGACCAGCGCCACATTGCTGATGCCGAGGGTTTGCTTGAGCACGATGCCCACGCCGAGGGCCGCCAGCGTGTAGAAGAACGCGCCGACATAGGTGCGATAGTCGCGGGAGGGATGAAACTGGCCGAGCAAGCGGGCGATTTCGCCATCTTCGGGTTCGGTGTTTTGGGCGGGGACGACGTGGACATTGATATTGTCGGCGCGGCGGATGATTTCGAGCGCGGGCGAACGGCGCAGGAATTCGGCGAGGCGTGAACGACGGGCTTTGGAGACCACGATCTGGGTGAAATTGTTGGCGCGCGCGTAATCGAGGATGCCGTCGGCGACGCTGACGGCGGGAACGGTGACCGCTTCGCCATCCAGACGTTCGGCCGTGCGCAACGCTTCGGCAATACGATCGCGCTGGACATTGCTTAGGCTGCCGGAACGGGCGGTTTCGATGTGCACTGCGGCCCAGGAGGCGCGCAACTTGTCTGCGAGCCTTCGCGCGTAACGCACCAGCGCCACACTATCGACGCGTTCGTCGACGGCGACCAATATGCGTTCGCCCGCTTCCCACGGGCCTTGAATAGCGTGGGCGCGCATATAATCGATCATCTGCGCGTCGACGCGTTGGGCGGTGCGGCGCAGCGCCAACTCGCGCAGGGCGGTGAGATTTCCCGGTACGAAGAAATTCTGCGCCGCGCGTTCGGCGGCATCGGGGAAATAGACTTTGCCTTCCTTCATGCGCTGAAGCAGGGCTTCGGGCGTGAGATCGACGAGTTCCACGTCGTCGGCGCGATCCAGGATGGAATCTGGAACGGTTTCGCGCACGCGCACGTGCGTGATCTGGGCCACGACGTCGTTCAGGCTTTCGAGGTGTTGAACGTTTAACGTTGAATAGACGTTGATGCCGTTGTCGAGAATTTCTTCGACGTCGAGATAGCGTTTGGGGTGGCGGCTGCCGGGCGCGTTGGTGTGGGCGAGTTCATCGACCAGCACGAGTTTGGGTTTGCGTTGCAGGATCGCGTCGAGATCCATTTCGGCCAGCACGCGGCCCTTATAAAGCACGCGCTTCTTCGGGATGACTTCGAGGCCTTTGGTGAGCGCGTCGGTTTCGACGCGGCCGTGGGTTTCGACCACGCCGATTATGACATCGCCCGAATCGACGCGGCGCTGACGCGCTTCGCTGAGCATCTCGTATGTCTTGCCGACGCCCGGCGCCGCGCCCAGGAAAATCTTGAGGCGGCCACGGCTTTTATCGCCTGCCTGTTTCAGCAGGGCGTCGGGGGAGGGGCGGGCGGCCTCTTCGGTCATGCCCTATTCTAGCGCAAGCCTAGCTCGCGCGCATGGCGTCCAGCGCCATGTTCAGTTGCAGCACATTGACATGCGGTTCGCCGATGACGCCCAGGAAACGTTGCTGGATGTTTCGATCGACCAGCTTGCGCAGGGCGGTTTGCGAAAGCCCTCTCGCCTTTGCCACGCGCGGCACCTGGAAATAGGCGGCGGCGGGCGTGATGTCGGGGTCGAGGCCGCTGGCCGAGGTGGTGACGAGATCGACGGGGACGGGTGTGTTGGGGTTTTCGGCCTGGAGTTTGGCCGTGTCGGCTTTCACGCGGTCGACCAGTTTCTTCGACGTGGGGCCGAGGTTCGAGCCGGAGGAATTGGCGGCGTCGTAGCCGTTGCCCGCAGCGGAGGGGCGGCTGTGGAAATAGTTGGGGTTGGCGAAGTTCTGGCCGATCAGTTCGGAGCCGATCACGTGACCGTTCTTTTCGACCAGGCTGCCATTGGCCTGATGTGGGAACAGGGCCTGGGCGATGCCTGTCATGCCGAGGGGATAGATGAGGCCGGTGATGACGGTCAGCAGAACGATCATCACGAAGGCGGGGCGCAGTTGGCGAAGCATAGCGGTCTCCTTAAGCAAGGCCCGTGGCGGTGACGAGCACATCGATCAGCTTGATGCCGATGAACGGAACGACGATGCCGCCGACGCCATAAACGAGAAGATTGCGGCGCAGGATGCTGGCCGCACCCACGGGCCGGTATTTCACGCCGCTCAGCGCGAGCGGGATCAGCGCAACGATGATGAGCGCGTTGAAGATGATGGCCGAAAGGATGGCGCTTTGCGGCGAATGCAGGCCCATGATGTTGAGCGCGTTGAGCGGCGGATAGAAGGCCACGAACATCGCAGGCAGGATGGCGAAATATTTGGCGACATCGTTGGCGATGGAGAAGGTGGTGAGTGCGCCGCGTGTCATCAGCAATTGCTTGCCGATCTCCACCACTTCGATGAGTTTGGTGGGATCGCTGTCGAGATCGACCATGTTGCCCGCTTCGCGCGCGGCCATGGTGCCGGTGTTCATGGCGACGCCGACATCGGCCTGGGCGAGCGCGGGCGCATCATTGGTGCCGTCGCCGCACATGGCGACGAGTTTGCCTTTCGCCTGTTCCTCGCGGATCAGCGCGAGCTTGGTTTCGGGCGTGGCTTGGGCGAGGAAATCGTCGACGCCGGATTCGGCGGCGATGGCGGCGGCGGTGAGAGAGTTGTCGCCGGTGATCATGACCGTGCGGATGCCCATCTTGCGCAGCGCTGCGAACCGTTCGCGGATGCCGCCTTTGACGATGTCTTTCAGGTGGATGACACCCAGCAGTTTGCCATCGCGTTCGACGACGAGCGGGGTGCCGCCGGATTTGGCGACGCCTTCGGAGAGCGTGATGATGTTGCGGGCGGAGGTTTCGCCGATGGCGGCGAGTGCGGCTGTGGCGGCGCCGATGTCGCCTTTTGCGGCGGGGATGCCTTTCATGGCGCGCACATGATTGAGCACGGCATCGACCGCACCTTTGCGGATCGACATGTTCGCGGCATCGACGCCGGAGATGCGGGTTTGCGCGGAGAAGGGGATGAAGGTCATTTTCAGCGAGGTCATGTCGCGGTCGCGGATGCCGTATTTCTCTTTCGCGAGCACGACGATGGAGCGGCCTTCTGGTGTTTCATCGGCAAGCGAGGCGAGTTGGGCGGCATCGGCCAGTTCCTGTTCGCTGACGCCGGGCACGGGGAGAAATTCGGATGCCTGACGGTTGCCCAGCGTGATGGTGCCGGTTTTGTCGAGCAGCAAGGTGTCGACATCGCCTGCGGCTTCGACCGCGCGGCCCGACATGGCGAGCACGTTGAAGCGCACCAGCCTGTCCATGCCCGCGATGCCGATGGCGGACAGAAGCGCGCCGATGGTGGTGGGGATCAGGGTGACGAACAGCGCGACAAGCACCAGCACCGACATGGTGCCGCCTGCGTATTTCGCGAAGCTGGGAATCGTGGCGACGGCGAAGACGAAAATGAGCGTCATGCCTGCGAGCAGGATGTTCAGCGCGATTTCGTTGGGCGTTTTCTGACGTTGCGCGCCTTCGACCAATGCGATCATGCGGTCTAGGAAGGTGCTGCCTTTGGCAGCAGTGATTTTCACCACGATCCAATCCGACAGCACGCGTGTGCCGCCCGTCACCGCCGAACGGTCGCCGCCGGATTCGCGGATGACGGGCGCGCTTTCACCGGTGATGGCGGATTCATCGACGGAGGCCACGCCTTCGACGACGTCACCATCGGAGGGGATCAGTTCGCCCGCTTCCACCAGCACGCGGTCGCCGCGTTCGAGCTGGGCGGCGGGGACTTTGCGCCAGAGTTTGGTTTCCTGAACGGAGAGAAGTTTGGCTTCGAGATCGACTTTGGTTTTGCGCAACGTATCGGCTTGCGCTTTGCCGCGGCCTTCGGCGACGGCTTCGGCGAAATTGGCGAACAACACCGTGAACCAGAGCCAGAGATTGATCTGGAACGAGAAGAGATGGTTGCCCACGCCCTGCACGAGGTCGCGCAGGAAGAGGATCGTGGTGAGGGTGGCCACTATCTCGACCACGAACATCACCGGATTGCGCGCCATGGTGCGCGGGTTCAGCTTCTTGAACGAATCCCAGATCGCCGGGATCAGGATCGAGGCATCGGCGATGGACGCTCTGCTTTTTGGAGACATGGCTGTTGCTTTCTCAGTAGAGATGGCCGGCGTGCATCGCGAAATGTTCGACGATGGGGCCGAGCGAGAGCGCCGGGAAATAGGTGAGACCGCCCACGATCAGGATCACGCCGACGAGAAGACCAACAAACAATCCGCCATGGGTGGGAAACGTGCCTTCGGAGGGCGGCACGATCTTCTTCGCCGCAAGCGATCCGGCGGCAGCGAGCATCGGTATGATCACCAGGAAGCGGCCAAGCAGCATCGCGATGCCGAGGGTGGAATTGTAGAACGGGGTGTTGGCGGTGAGGCCCGCGAAGGCAGAACCGTTGTTGGCGGTTGCGGAATCGAAGGCGTAGAGGATTTCGCTGTAGCCGTGTGGGCCCGTGTTGAGTGGACCGGCGAGGCCTTGCGGCAGGACGGTTGCGAGCGCGGTGAAGCCCAGGATCGACAGCGGCAGGATGAGGATGGCGAGCATGGCCATCTTCACTTCGCGGGCCTCGATCTTCTTGCCGAGATATTCGGGCGTGCGGCCCACCATCAGCCCTGCGATGAACACGGTAACCACGGCGAACAGCAGCATGCCGTAAAGGCCGGAGCCGACGCCGCCGAAGATGATCTCACCCAGCATCATGTTGATCATGGGGATCATGCCGCCGAGCGGCATCAGGCTGTCGTGCATGCCGTTGACGGCGCCGCAGGAGGCATCGGTGGTGACGTTGGCGAACAGCGACGTGTTGGCGATGCCGAACCGCACCTCCTTGCCTTCCATGTTGCCGCCTGCCTGCAAAGCGTTGGCCGTCTGGTCGATGTGCAGCGCTGCAAAGGCGGGATTGCCGGGTGCTTCGGCGGCGTAGATGGCGACGGTTCCGGCGAGAAACAGGATGCCCATCGCGGCGAAGATCGCCCAACCCTGGCGTTCGTCGCCCACCATGCGGCCGAACATGTTCGTCAGCGCGGCACCGATGGAGAAGATGAGGATCATTTGGATCAGGTTGGTGAGCGCGTTGGGATTCTCATACGGATGGGCGGAGTTGGCGTTGAAGAAGCCGCCGCCATTGGTGCCCAGCATCTTGATGACTTCCTGCGAAGCCACCGGACCCTGGGCGATGGTTTGTTTGGCGCCTTCCAAAGTGGTGGCATCGACATAGGCATGCAGGTTTTGCGGCATGCCTTGCCAGACGAAGAACACGCCCACGACGATGGCGATGGGCAACAAGATATAAAGCGTGCAGCGCACGAGATCGGCCCAGAAATTTCCCACCGTGCGCGCCGAACGCCGCGCGAAGCCGCGCACCAGCGCGACCGCCAACGCCACACCTGCCGCCGCGCTGACGAAATTGTGCATCGTCAGCCCGGCCATCTGGGTGAGATAGCTCATGGTGGTTTCGGGGACGTAGGATTGCCAGTTGGTGTTGGAGACGAAACTGACCGAGGTGTTGAAGGCCAGATCGGGGCTGATGGCGGGCAGATGTTGCGGATTGAACGGCAGCACGCCTTGCAGGCGCTGGATTGCATAGAGGATGACGAAACCCGCGAGGCTGAAAGCCAGCATCGCGAAGCCATAGGTCATCCAGTGCTGTTCCTCGTGGGGGTCGACGCCGGAAGCGCGATAGAGAACGCGCTCGATCGGGCCCAACACGGGCGACAGCAGGTTGCGCTCGCCATTGAAGACTCGCGCCATATAACCGCCGAGCGGTTTGGTGATCGCGATGAGGATCGCTGCGAACAGGGCGATCTGAATCCAGCCGTTGATGGTCATGTTCTAGAAGCGCTCCGGGCGCACCAGCGCGTAGACGAGATAGGCGAGGATGAAGAGGGTGACGAAGGCGGCGAGGCCGTAATCGAGCGTCATCTGCCGCTCCTACAGCTCGTCGCAAAGAAGCGCGTAACCCGCGCTTAGGGCAAAGAAAGCAAGCCCAGCAACAATGAAGGCGAGATCGAGCATGGCGCTCTCCTTTCAGAGAGCGCAAACATCGCCATTACCGCATAGCAATGCGAGAGCAGGCACCGGCGGGGAAAATATAGATTTCGTATAGATCGGGTCGCCGCAGACAAAGCCGATTGCAGGGATCACCGGCCACAAAAGCCTGCAGGAGGTGAGGTGCTGTATAGCACGCGCTTCTCAAATCCCGCCGCACAGCAGGCCGTCCAAGCTACCCCTGACCTACACGACGACAAAATCTGGCCAACGAGCTAGAACGGCTAGGCAAAAAACACCTCTAAGTAATTGATGCCGTTGGCCGCAGTTTAAGGGTGGCGGACAGGGTGGGATTCGAACCCACGAGACGGTTTCCCGTCCACACGCTTTCCAAGCGTGCGCCTTCAGCCACTCGGCCACCTGTCCGCGGTCCGGGCATGCCCGGAAGGAGCGGGAATATAGCGGGCAAAATGGCGGGGGCAAGGACCGCTTTCCTTGCGGGTTTTGGGCCGAGCCTGTATGGAGACCGCCCATTCAGGCGGCCCGAAACCCATGAGCGAAACCAAGACTTTTCGCCCGAAAGCGCGGCTTCCGCGGGGCTTCCGCGACCAGGGGCCGCGCGAGATCGCGACCGAGCGCGCCGTGGTGGATACGATCCGCCGCACCTATGAATCCTGGGGGTTCGAGCCCCTGGAAACCCCGGCCTTCGAATACACCGAGGCGCTGGGCAAATTCCTGCCTGATCTGGACCGGCCGAACGAGGGGGTGTTCTCACTGCAGGACGAGGACGGGCAGTGGATGTCGCTGCGCTATGACCTGACGGCGCCCTTGGCGCGCTATGTGGCGGAGAATTTCCAGAATCTGCCCAAGCCGTTTCGCCGGTACCAGACGGGGTCGGTGTGGCGCAACGAAAAGCCGGGGCCGGGGCGGTTTCGCGAATTCACCCAGTTCGATGCCGACACGGTGGGGACGAATTCTCCATCCGCCGATGCCGAATTGCTGATGATGGTGGCCGATACGCTGGATGCGTTGGGGCTGAGCGGCGATTACGTCATCAAGATCAACAGCCGCAAATTGCTGGACGGGATTTTGGAAGCCGCCGGTGTGGCGAATGACAAGACGCGGCGGGGCATTGTTCTGCGTGCGCTCGACAAGCTGGACCGGTTGGGCGAAGCGGGCGTGGAAGCCTTGCTTGGCAAAGGCCGCAAGGATGAATCGGGCGACTTCACCAAGGGCGCGGAGCTTTCGCCGGATCAGATCAGCCGCGTGCTTTCGTTTGTTGCCGCTGCTAACGCGAACGACAACACGGCGCAGCTTGCGAATATCGAAATAGCGGTTGCGGGCAGTGCGGTTGGCGCGAGCGGTGTTGCGGAATTGCGCGAGATCGCGGGCATTGTCGAACGCGCGGGTTACGGGCCGGATCGTATTCGCATCGATACGGGGATTGTGCGTGGGCTCGATTATTACACCGGGCCTGTGTTCGAGGCGCAGTTGACGTTTCCGGTGACGAATGAAGACGGTGAAACGGTTGTCTTTGGTTCTGTCGCTGGCGGCGGGCGATATGACGATCTGGTGGCGCGGTTCACGGGGCAGCAGGTTCCGGCGACGGGGATTTCCATCGGTGTGAGCCGTTTGATTTCGGCGTTGAAGGATCGCGCGGCGGCTTCCGAGCCGCTGGTGGTTGTGCTGGCGGTCGACAAGGACAATGTGGCGGACAGTTTTGCGATGGCGCGGGAGTTGCGCGCTGCCGGTGTTCGCGCGGAAACTTATGTCGGCACCAAGAAGTTTGGTGATCAGTTGAAATATGCGGACCGGCGCGGGGCAGCGATTGCCGTGATCGAAGGTGGCGACGAACGCGCCAAGGGCGAGGTGCAGTTGAAGGACCTGGCGCTCGGCAGCGAGCTTGCGAAGAACATCGAAAGCCGCGCGGAATGGGTGAAGGATCGCGCCGCCCAGAAATCGGTCAAGCGGGGCGAGCTTGTGGCCGAAGTGCGCAAGATGCTGGAGCGGAGCTGAGGGATGGCGGGGTTTCCCACATACGACGCGGGCGAGATCGATGCGCTCGACAAACAGGCCGATGCCATTCTGGGCGTGCTGAAGGGGCGGGGCTATTCGCGCGTCGAGCCTTCGGTGTTACAGCCGGCGGAGATTTTTATCGATCGTTCGGGCGAAGAAATTCGCAGGCGCACGTTTGCGCTGACCGATCCTTCGGGGCGCGATTTGTGTTTGCGGCCCGATCTGACCATTCCGGTTTGCCGGATGCATGTGGAACGCGGCGGGAAATATCCGGCGCGGCTTTGCTACAATGGACTTGCGTTCCGTCACCAGCCGGGTGAGCCGGACCGGCCTGCACAGTTTTATCAGGCGGGCGCGGAGTTACTGGGCGCAAAGGATCGTCAGGCGACCGACATCGAAATCGCCAGTGTGGCGATTGAGGCAGTGCAGGCGGCGGGGCTTTCGCAATTCGAGATGAAGATCGGCGATCTGGGGCTGTTCTCCTCGCTGATCGACAAGCTGGACGTGCCGGTGCAATGGCGCGGGCGGTTGAAGCGGCATTTCTGGCGCGCGGGATATTTCGAAGCGCTGCTTGAAAAGCTTTCGCGCGGCGGAGCGAGCGACGCGCAGCGGTTGCTCGCGCATCTGGGCAATCTGGAGGCGGCGGATTCGCGTTCGGCGTTCGAAGGGTTGATGGACCTTTTGGGCGAAGCGCCCCATGGCGCGCGCACGCGTGAGGAAATCGTGGAGCGGCTGATGGAACAGGCGGCGGATGCTGCATCCATCCGGCTTGATCCGAAGGTTGCGCGGCTGATTGCCAGTGTGCTGGGGGTTTCGGGGCCTGCGCCGAAGGCGCTCGCCGATATTCGCAAGCTGGTGAAGGCCGCGGGTGTCGATCTGAGTGAAACGATTGATGCGATGGAGGCGCGGCTGGCGGCGCTGAAGCCATTGAAGATCGATCCGTCGCGCGTGACGTTTGCGGCGCGGTTCGGGCGCAACATGGAATATTACACGGGCTTTGTGTTCGAGCTGTGGTCGCGCGATCGCGAAGGCGCGGTGCAGATTGCGGGCGGCGGGCGCTATGACCGGTTGCTGGAGAATTTTGGCGCGCCTGCGAACACGCCGGCGGTCGGGTGTGCGATCCGCACGGAGCGGGTGCTGGCGGCGCGCCGTGCACAAGGGGGGCGCAAGTCATGAAAGCGCTGACGCTTGCCATACCTTCCAAGGGGCGGTTGCAGGAACAGGTGCGCGATTATTTTCGCGATGCCGGGATTCCGTTGAAACAGGCGGCGGGTTCGCGCGGCTATCGCGCGACCATGGAAGGATTTCCGGCCATCGACGTGATGCTGCTTTCGGCTTCCGAAATCGCATCGGCGCTTGCGCTGGGCGAAGTGCATTTTGGCATCACGGGTGAAGACCTGGTCTATGAAACGGCCAAGGACGATATGATCGCCTCGGTGATGAAGCTTGGCTTTGGCTTCGCCAATGTGGTTGTCGCTGTGCCGCAGGCGTGGATCGACGTTTCGACCATGGCCGATCTGGATGATGTTTGCGCGGCGTTTTTTCAACGCCATCGCAGGCGGCTGCGGATCGCGACAAAATTCGTCAATCTGACGCGCGGTTTTTTTGCCGAGGCGGGGATCGCGGAGTATCGCATCGTGGAAAGCGCGGGCGCCACGGAAGGGGCACCTGCTGCGGGAACGGCGGAAGCGATTGTCGACATCACGACGACGGGCGCCACGCTTGCCGCGAACGGTTTGAAGATCCTCGACGATGGCGTCATCCTGGAAAGCCAGGCGCAGTTGGCGGCCAGTCTTTCGATTGCGTGGAGCAAGGAAGCGAAGGCTGCGGCGCAAGCGTTGCTCGCGCGGCTGGCGGCGCGGGAATGCGCCAAGGCTTCTCACATTTTGCGTGTGCGCATTGGCAGCAAGGCCGATGCGATCACCAAGCGGCTGGAGAAGGATGCGGCCACGACCGTTCTTTCGCGTTCGACGGCGGGGGATTTTTCGCTGTTGTGTCCGCGCAAGCGGTTGATGGATGCGGTGACTTCGCTGCGCGCGCAAGGATGCAAGGGCGGGGTGACGGTTGAAGACGTACAATATGTCTTCGAGGAAGACAACGCGATCTTCGCGCGCCTCGAAAAGGCGCTTGGCGCGAAATCTACTGGGGCGAAACGGGGCCGGCTTTAATATCCGGATCGTTCAGGTGTTCCGCCTTCCAACGCATCATCATGGCGATGCGGTTGCGGCCCGAAGGGTGATCGTAGAACACCCATTCTTCCAATGGTGACGGATCGAGCTTGCGGTATTCGCTGAGCTTGAGGACCGAGGTGGCAAACGCATCGGGCAGGCGCGTTGCGTTGACGCCGAACAAATCGGCCTGGGCTTCCTGCGTGCGGATGATCGTGTTCATGAAGGGCGTGGCGAGGAACAGGAAGAAGGCGAAGCAGGCATAAAGTGCGGGCAGGCCTGCCGGATCGTCCACCGTTCGCACATCCCAATTGCCGCCGAAGATGCCGGTGAGAACGCGGAACGCGCGGTCGGTGAGCCAGAACACGATCACGGCGACGATGGCGAACCACAAGAGGTTCACCATCACATGGTTCATCGCATAGTGGCCGATCTCGTGACCGAGAATTGCGACCGCTTCCTGCGGCGTGCCGCGCTTCAGGAGATTGTCGGTGACGGAAATCTGCGTGGTGCCGAAAAGGCCGGAGACGTTGGCCGAAATGCGGTCGGATTGGCGGGAGGCATCGAACTCATAGACGTTCGTTGCCGGAACACCATTGGCGCGTGCAAGAGAAAGTATCTGCTGCTTCACGGGGCCGTCGGCCAGCGGCTGGTAGTGATTGAGCATCGGCGCAAGGAACACCGGATAGATCAGCATCGTTGCGGCGAGAAAGAAGATCGTGAGCCCCGAGGCCCATAGCCACCAGCCGCGGCGGGTGGCGCGTATGCCTGCGTAGAGCAATGTGACCAGGATCGTCGTGATGACCAGCGAGACGAAGAAGTTGATCGCGAAGTCGCCGAACCATTGGGTGAAATTCTGGTTGGAAAGGCCGTAGGTGTGTTCGCGGAAGAATTCCTCATAGACGCTGAGGGGAAAGATCGCGATGGTGACGATGAGGAAGAAAGCGATGAAATAGAGCGGCACTTGCCAGAAGCGCGAACGTGTCATGCCTTGAACACAATCGCGGATGCGCGCGGAAATTTTGAACCACAGCAGGAGGCCCATCAGGACGACCGCGTAGACGATATCCACGACCTGAAGAACGTAGCCGCCTTCGAAATAGGAATCCGAGCGCGCCCGTGCATCGCCCTTGATGCGGGCGAGATAGGCGTTGGTGGCTTTTTCCGCATCGAATTTGATCGGTTTTGCCATGGAAGGAAGTTGGTGGACTTCGACAATGGTGACGGGGGCTGCGCGCGGAGGCGCGCCGAGCTGGGCATTGGCCGCGGTGGCGAACAAAAGGCACCCGGCCATCAGCAGGAGGATCGACGCGAGCGTTTTGAACATCTTCCGGCTCCCTCTTTGTGCGCGTGGCGGCTTTTCGTTCCGGCTTGTGCCGATTATGAATGGGGCGAAATTGTGCCGCGAATGCGATGCCGGACCTGAAAGAACTGTCACGCCCAGACGGCGAAACCATCGCGTATATGACGCGGGCTGGCAAGCTTCCCGGCGTGGTCTGGTTGGGCGGTTTCAAATCGGAAATGAATGGAACCAAGGCGAGTGCATTGGACGAATGGGCCGCGCGGCGGGGCCACGCATTCGTGCGGTTCGATTATCTCGGCCATGGCCGGTCGAGCGGGGAATTTCGCAAGGGAACGATCTCACGGTGGCGTGAAGATGCGTTGGCGGTGTTGGATGGGTTAACGGGCGGGCCGCAGATTCTCGTGGGCTCCAGCATGGGTGGGTGGTTGGCGCTGCTTGCGGCGATGGCGCGGCCTGAGAAGGTGGCGGGGCTGTTGCTGATCGCGCCTGCTGCGGATTTCACCGAGGCGTTGTTGTGGGCCCGGCTGCCGGAAGATGTGAAGCGGCAGATTATGGAAAAGGGCGAATGGCAGCGGCCATCGGCTTACGATCCCGAACCTTATCCGATCACGCGCGGATTGATCGAAGACGGGCGCAAGCATCTTGTTATGGGCGGGCCGATTGGGCTTTCTTCGCCTGTGCGTATTGTTCAGGGGATGCAAGATCCCGATGTGCCATGGGAACATGCGATGAAACTGACTGAGCTTATCGAAGGCGATGTCACGTTGACGCTTGTCAAGAAAGGCGATCATCGGCTGTCGACACCGGCAGATATTCGGTTGATCGAAGGAATGCTCGAAAACCTTGTTGTGGATGTATCGAAATGAACCTTGCTTCGAAATCAATGCGCGCCTGCTTCTTTGGGATAGTGCTTGCCGCCGTCGCGTTGCCCGCGTTGGCGGAGAACGATACGGCGTTCTTCACCGATACGACGCTCAGCGGGCCGCAGCGTTACAATCTTTGTCTGGCGTTGGCGGCGAAGGATCCGCAGACGGCTTATGAAAAAGCCTCTGCCTGGAAAGGGCGCGGCGGCATGATGTATGCGGCCCATTGTGAGGCTGTGGCGCTGGTCAATCTCAAGCGCTATGCGGAAGCCGCGCGCAAACTCACCACCCTTGCCAACGACAAGTTCGATGCGACAACGCGGGTGCAGATTTACATTCAGGCGGCCAACGCCTGGATGATGGCGCAGCAGCCGGGGGAAGCGTTGCCGCTGTTGTCCGATGCGTTGGAAATTTCGCCGGGCAATATCGACGCGCTCACGGATCGCGCGCGGGCACGCGCGATGCATCGCGATTGGGCAGGGGCGGAAAGCGACTTGACGGAAGCGTTGGGCAAAGATCCGACGCGGGCCGATCTTTATGTGCTGCGTTCAAGCGCGCGCAATGCGATGGGGAAGACGGCGGACGCACGGGCGGATATCGAGCGTGCGCTCAATCTGGTGCACAGCTATGCGGAAGCGCTTGTCGAGCGTGGTTCGATGAAGTTGGAAGCGGGTGACAAGGCGGGTGCGCGCGCGGATTGGGAAACGGTGTTGAAGACTGCTCCTCCCGGTGATGCCAAGGACGCGGCGAAGGCACGCCTTGATGCGCTGGCTAAGCCGTCGCCGGGATGATAGCGCGCCACTCGTTCAATACGTCGGCGTCGGTTTCCGAAGCCATCCGTGAGGCGCGCATATCTTTTGCGTGCTGAGGATTTAATCGGGCGAGTGCCCACACGGCCATTGCGCGCACCAAGGGCGAGGGGTCGTCGAGCAATTGCTCCGCTTCCGTTGCAAGCGTGGAATCGCCGGAATTGCCGATGGCGATGAGCACGTTTCGTATGAAACGGTCGCGGCCCGTGCGTTTGACCGGTGAGCGGCGGAAGAGGGTGCGGAATTGCGCGTCGTCCAGACGGACGAGTTCGGCAAGCGACGCGCTTCGCAATTCTGCGCGGGCGTGGAATTTGGTTTCGCGCGCGGTTTGGGCGAATTTGTTCCACGGGCAGATAGCGAGACAATCGTCGCAGCCGTAGATGCGGTTGCCCATCGCGGTGCGAAATTCGCTTGGAATATGCCCTTTGTGTTCGATGGTGAGATAGGAAATACAGCGGCGCGCATCGAGTTTATAAGGCGCGATGAAAGCATCTGTCGGGCAGACATCGAGACAGCGGTGGCATTGACCGCAATGATCGGTTTCGGGGTCTTCTGCCGGTAGGTCGAATGTCGTGAAGATCGAGCCGATGAACAGCCACGATCCGAAATCGCGCGAGACGAGATTGGTGTGTTTGCCTTGCCAGCCGAGGCCTGCGCGCTGCGCTAGAGGCTTTTCCATCACGGGGGCTGTATCGATGAAGACCTTTACATCGGCTTTCAGCTTTTCGTGCATGAAGCCCGCGACGGCCTTCAGCTTTGTTTTCAGGATGTCGTGATAGTCGTCGCCTTGCGCGTAAACGGAAATGTTGCCGTGCTGTTTTCGCGCGAGTTTTTCGAATGGGTCGTCTTGCGGGCCGTAATTCGTTCCGAGCACGACGATGCTCTTGGCTTCCGGCCACAATGTTTGCGGATCGATGCGGCGGGAGGGTTCGCGCGCCAGCCAGTCCATTGTGCCGTGGCGGCCTTCGGCGAGGAATTGGGCGAGATATTCCGCCGAGCGCGGCGCGGATTGGGCTTTGGTGAAGCGCACGACATCGAAGCCTTCTTGCCGCGCCTTGGCGCGAATGGCTTCGACGGGATCAGAAATCGAGTTCGGCATAGTGTGCTGCCGGCGGTTGTCCGGGCACGCGATCGGCGAGTAGCGAGCGGAACGAGGGCCGCGATTTCATCCGCAGATACCATTCGGCGGCGGGCGGGAAATCGTGCCACGGCACTTCGCTGAAATAGTCGAGCGCGGAGAGATGGGCGGCGACCGCGATATCTGCGAGCGAGCATTGCTTGCAGGCGAGGTATCCGCGTCGTTCGGCGTTGTGGCCGATCATCTCGAGCGTGCTTAGGAGCGTTTCGCGGCCCTGGCGGATCACGTTCATGTCCGGTGTGCGCCGGGCGGGCGCGCCGGTGAAACGCTGCGAGGCTTTTTCGTAGACGATCTTGCGGGTGACGTTTTCGTGGAACACGCCCATCGCCCAATCGAGCAGGCGTAATGCCTCTGCACGGGTGACAGGGTCTTCCGGCGCCATCGGATGATCGGGATAGGTGCCTTCCAGATGGTCGACGATGGCCCACACGCCTTCGCATTTCGTGCCGTCGAGATCGGTGAAGACGGGCAGATGCGCGGTTGCATCCTCCGGTACCGCCAGATCGCAGACGAGCCGCTTCTCGCCGATCAACAGGCGGACGAAGCGGGAGGACGGCGACAGGAGCAGGTGGGTCAAACGGCGCATGAGGGGCTGATTATCGCAAAGGCGAGGCCGCTCCTAGTGCTTGACGCACACATCCAGCGCATCGCGGTGCACAACCGAAAGCCGCCCCCGCAAAATGGCCGTCCGCCGCGCCACATAGGGGCCGGGGCGGGCGGCGTTCCAATCGTCTGGATCGGGCAGAATCGCAGCCAATCGGGCCGATTGGGTGGGCGATAAATGGGCGGCAGACACATGGAAATAGGCCTGGGCCGCGGCTTCCGCCCCATAGTTTCCGTGGCCCCAATCCACAAGATTCAGATAGGCGGTGAGGATGCGTTTCTTGGGCCAGAGCGCTTCCATCAAGACGGTGAGATAGGCCTCGGCACCTTTGCGAATCCAGCTTCGCACGGGAACCAGGAACAGGCTGCGCGCCGCCTGTTGGCTGATGGTGCTGGCGCCGCGCAGGCGGCGGCCGCGCTCATGCTCTTTCACCGCCTTGTCGATGGAGACCCAATCGAAACCGTTGTGGGTGCAGAAGCGCTGATCTTCCGCCGCGATGACGGCCGAGCCGAGAGAGGGCGCGATCTCATCGAAGCCGCGCCAGGAATAATGGGCGCCTTCACCGGACAGCAGGCCGGCAACTATCTGTGGCGTGCCCGGCACGGGCATGAAGCGGAAGGTGAGTAGCAGCGCGATCGGCATGACGACGACGATGCCGAACAGAATAGAAATCCAGCGCGCCACACGACCGCGTTTTCTGCGCGGGCGCGCTTTCGACGCCATGCGTGCATCCATCCGGCACCGCCCCGAGGACCGATTCGAAGGTCTACTTTATATCGGGAGCGTCAGGCCCGTATCGCTTCGGGGGCGTCGGACAATGGGTGTGGCAGGCGCGAGACCATTTCCTTTGGCACGACTTGCCAGAACTGGCCGAGTTCACGATCCCAATGGGCGAGCAATTCGGTGGCGAAGACCGAGCCGGTTTCGTGGCGATGTTCTTCGATGAGGTTGTGAAGAACCTCTTGCCAATGCCGTGCGGTGACACGTTGCCAGACGACGCTATCGGGATTGAGGTGGCTTTCGAACAGGCCGTCGGCGTCATAGACGAAGGCCATGCCGCCGGTCATGCCGGCTGCGAAATTGTCGCCGATGGTGCCGAGGATCGCGACCGTGCCGCCCGTCATGTATTCGCAGCCGTTGGAGCCGCAGCCTTCGATCACGGCGGTGGCGCCGGAGTTGCGCACAGCGAAACGTTCGCCCGCTTGTCCGGCGGCGAACAGCTTGCCGGCGGTTGCGCCATAGAGAACGGTGTTGCCGATGATGGTGTTGTCGCGCGCCATGAAATGGGCGGATGGGGTAGGACGCAGCGCGATGGTGGCGCCTGACAGGCCTTTGCCGACGTAGTCGTTGGCATCGCCCAGCACTTCGATCTTCAATCCCTGCACCGCGAACGCGCCGAGCGATTGGCCGCAACTGCCGCGCAGTCTGAGCGTCAGATGCGCGGGCGGCAGGCCGGTCATGCCCCATTTGCGCACGATGCGCGAGGACATGCGCGTGCCGATGGAGCGCAACGTGTTGCGGACGTTATAGGTGAGCTGCATCTTCTCGCCGTGATCGAGAAGAGCGGTGGCATCTTTCTCGATCTGTGCGTCCAGCGTGTCGGGGACTTCGTTGCGGCCTTTCTGGGTGGAATAGCGCGCGTAGTTGCCGGGGTCGGCTTGGACGAGCAACGGATTGAGATCGAGGTCGTCGAGTTCTTCGGAACCGCGGCTCATTTGGTAGAGCAGGTCGGTGCGGCCGATCACCTCTTCCAGTTTGCGGAAACCGAGCGAGGCGAGGATTTCGCGCACTTCTTCGGCGATGAAGCTGAAGAGATTGACGACTTTTTCGGGTGTGCCGGCGAATTTGGCGCGCAAGGCTTCGTTCTGCGTGCAGACGCCAACGGGGCAGGTGTTGGAATGGCATTGGCGCACCATGATGCAGCCCATCGCCACAAGCGCTGCCGTGCCGATGCCGAATTCTTCCGCGCCCATCATCGCAGCCATCACCACATCGCGCCCGGTGCGGATGCCGCCATCGGTGCGCAGCACGACGCGGTGGCGCAGGTTGTTGAGCGTGAGAACCTGATTGGCCTCGGTAAGGCCCATCTCCCACGGGGCGCCGGCATATTTGATGGAGGTTTGCGGTGAGGCGCCGGTGCCGCCGTTGTGACCGGCGATCAGGATGACGTCGACTTTCGCTTTGGCGACGCCCGCCGCGATGGTGCCGATGCCGGTGGCGGAGACGAGTTTCACGCAGACGCGCGCATCCGGGTTGATCTGCTTCAGGTCGTAGATCAGTTGCGCGAGGTCTTCGATGGAATAGATGTCGTGATGCGGCGGCGGCGAGATAAGCATCACGCCGGGTGTGGCGTGGCGCAGCTTGGCGATCATCTCGGTCACTTTGAAGCCGGGCAATTGTCCGCCTTCGCCGGGTTTGGCACCTTGCGCAATCTTGATTTCGAGTTCGCGGCATTGGTTGAGATATTCCGCCGTCACGCCGAAGCGGCCGCTGGCGACTTGCTTGATCGCGGAATTGGGATTGTCGCCGTTGGGCTTCGGTTTGAAACGGACCGGGTCTTCGCCGCCTTCGCCGGAATCGGATTTCGCGCCGATGCGGTTCATGGCGATGTTGAGAGCTTCGTGCGCTTCGGGACCTAGTGCGCCGAGGCTCATGCCTGGGGTCACGAAGCGCTTGCGGATTTCGGTGATGGATTCGACTTCTTCGAGCACGACGGGGGTTGTGCCCTGTTTGAATGTCATCAGATGGCGCAACGAAACGGGCGGCAATGCCCAGACGCCATCGGAATACTTTTTATAGGTGCCATAGGAATCGCTGGCGACGGCGCTTTGCAGCAAATGAATCAAATGCGCGCCGTGGGCATGTGTTTCGCCGTTGGTGCGGGCTTTGTAGAAACCGCCGACGGGGAGCGCGATCACTTCTTCGTCGAACGCTTTGGCGTGCAGGCGGGCGGCGCGTGCGGCGATACCGGAAAGGCCGATGCCGGAAATGCGGCTGGGCATGCCGGGGAAGATTTCGGCCACCATCGAACGCGAAAGGCCGACAGCTTCGAACAGATAAGCGCCGCGATAGGACGAGATGACCGCGATGCCCATTTTGGAGATGATTTTCAGCAGGCCCGCGTTCACGGCATCGAGATAGCGCTTCACGCAAACGCCGAGCGGGGTGTTGCCGAACAGGCCGCGGGCATGGCGGTCTGCGATGCATTCTTGTGCCAGATAGGCATTGACGGTTGTTGCGCCCACGCCGATCAGGACGGCGAAATAATGTGTGTCGAGGCATTCGGCGGAGCGCACGTTGATGGAGGTGTAGCTGCGCAGGCCCTGGCGCAAGAGGTGGGAATGCACCGCACCGGTGGCGAGCACCATCGGCATCGCGGCCACATCTGTGCTGGTGCGTTCGTCGGTGAGGATGAGGTGGCTGTAGCCCTGACGCACGGCGTCTTCGGCTTCGGCGCGGATGCGGTCGATGGCGCGGGCGAGCGCGCCTTCCTTTGGCTTGCCATCGTGGACTTCGAAGACGCAGTCGATTTCGTAGAAGCGGCCTTCGAGATGTTCTTTCAGGCGTTGGTACATGCCGGTGGAAAGCACCGGGCTTTCCAGCACGAAGACTTCGGTCTGGCTTTCATCCTGCGCCAGCACGTTGCCGAGGTTGCGGAAACGGGTTTTCAAACTCATCACGCGTTCTTCGCGCAACGGGTCGATAGGCGGGTTGGTGACCTGGCTGAAATTCTGGCGGAAGTAATGCGATAGCGGGCGGTATTTGTCGGAGAGGACCGCGAGCGGGGTGTCGTCGCCCATGGAGCCGACGGCTTCCTTGCCGTCTTCGACCATCGGGTGAAGAATCAGTTCGAGGTCTTCGATGCTGAAGCCCGCCGCCATCTGGCGTTTGCGCAATTGTTCTTTGTCGAACAGGCGCGGCTCTTCGCCGGGGCCGAGGATCGGTTCCAGTTCGACGATGTTCTTCGTCCATTCCTGATAGGGATATTCGCCCGCGAGTTTGTCTTTGATGGCGCGGTCTTCGTAGAAGCGGCCCTCTTCGAGATCAAGCGCGATCATCTGGCCGGGGCCGACGCGCCCCTTTCGGGTGATGCGCGCTTCGTTGAGCACCACCATGCCTGCTTCGGAGCCGACGAAGATGAGACCGTCTTCAGTGATGGCATAGCGTTGCGGGCGCAGGCCGTTGCGATCCATCCCGGCGATCACCCAGCGGCCGTCTGTGGCGGCGAGTGCTGCGGGGCCATCCCACGGTTCCATCACGGCATTGGCATAGGCGTACATTGCGCGATGGGAATCCGGCATAGTGGATGCTTTTTTCGACCACGCTTCGGGCACGAGAATGGTTTTGGCGAGTGGAGCTGTGCGGCCGGCGCGCACGAGGACTTCGAACACCGCATCGAGAGCGGCGGAATCCGAGCTGCCGGGTTGGATGATCGGTTTGATGTCTTCGCCGGCTTCTCCGAAAAGCTGCGAGGCCATTTTGAACTCGTGGTTCTTCATCCAGTTGACGTTGCCCTTCAGCGTGTTGATTTCGCCGTTGTGGGCCAGCATCCGGAACGGTTGGGCCAGACGCCAGGTGGGGAACGTGTTGGTGGAATAACGCTGATGGAAGATGGCGAAGGCCGCGACGAAACGTTCGTCGTTCAAATCCGGATAGAATTCGGAGAGATGTTCGGCCAGGAACATGCCCTTGTAGATCAACGAACGCGATGACAGCGAGCAGATATAGAAATCCTGGATGGATGCTTCGCGCACGCGCTTTTCGATGCGGCGGCGGCAGAGATAGAGGCGGCGGTCGAGGGTTTCGAGATCCATCTCGTCGCCGACATCGAACATCACCTGTTCGATTTCGGGGCGGGTGGCGTTGGCTTTTTCGCCGATGACAGAAAGGTTCACCGGCACTTGACGCCAGCCATAGAGGTAGAAGCCGATGCGCAGGATTTCGGATTCGACGATGGTGCGGCAGGTTTCCTGCGCGGCGTAATCGGTGCGCGGGAGAAATATCTGGCCGACGGCGATGCGGCCGGAGCGCAGCTTGTGGCCGGTTTGCTGGACGGCTGCGCGGAAGAATTCCTGCGGCACTTGCAGATGCACGCCGCAGCCATCGCCGGTTTTGCCATCGGCATCGACGGCGCCGCGATGATAGACGGCTTTCAATGCGGCGATGGCGCTCGCCACGACTTCGCGGCGCGGTTTGCCATCGAGCGCGGCGACGAAGCCGACACCGCAGGCATCGTGTTCCTGATCGGGCGAATAGAGATGCGCCTCTTGCAGCTTTTTCGCGTTGGCGAGGTAGCGGGCGATTTCCTGTTCGGCGTGTTCGCTCATGCCGGTCACTCCGCCGCCAGCGCGATTTGTGCTTTTGCCTGAAGATAGGCGTGGATGGATGCGGCGGCATCGCGGCCATCGCGGATCGCCCAGACGACGAGCGATGCGCCGCGCACGATGTCGCCGCCAGCGAACACGCCATCGAGATTGGTCATCAGGGTGGACGGTTTCACCCGCAGCGTTCCCCATTTGGAGACGGAGAGATCGGGCGCCTTGAATTGTTTCGGCAGATCTTCGGCGTCGAAACCGAGGGCCTTGATGACGAGATCGGCCTTGAGCGAGAAATCCGCGCCCTTCATTTCTTCGGGCGACTTACGGCCGGAAGCATCGGGCATGCCCAGGCGCATACGTGCGAGGCGCACGCCGCCGACATTCTCACGGCCGAGGAAGCCCTTCGGCAGTGTGAGCCATTCGAAGACCACGCCTTCTTCTTCGGCGTTGGCAACTTCGCGCAAACTGCCCGGCATGTTTTCGCGGTCGCGGCGATAGATGCAGGAAACGGATTTGGCACCCTGGCGCATAGCGGTGCGCACGCAATCCATCGCCGTGTCGCCGCCGCCGATGACGGCGACGTGTTTGCCGTCCGCGTTCAGCATGCCGCTGTCGAAATCGGGGACGGTGTCGCCCAGGCCTTTGCGGTTGGAGGCGATCAAATAATCGAGCGCGGGCACGATGTGGCCGAGACCCGAACCGGGTGTTTCGATTTCGCGCGGTTTGTAGACGCCGGTGGCGATGAGCACGGCGTCGTGTTTGGCGCGCAGTTGATCGAGGTTGGTGATTTCGACGTTCAGCTTGAACTGGATGCCGCCTTCGGCGAGCCGCTTCACGCGGCGTTCGACGACGTCTTTTTCCAGTTTGAAATTCGGGATGCCGTAGATCAGCAATCCGCCCGCGCGATCGTGCCGGTCGTAGATGGTGACGCGATAGCCTTTGCGGCGCAGTTCTTCGGCGGCGGCGAGACCCGCAGGGCCTGCGCCGACGATGCCGATGCTTTGGCCGCGGTCGCGGGCGGGCTTCAGCGGTTTCACCCAGCCGCGCTGCCACGCCGTGTCGGTGAGATATTTTTCCACCGCGCCGATGGTGACGGTGCCGTGGCCGGATTGTTCGATGACACAATTGCCTTCGCACAGCCGGTCTTGCGGGCAGATGCGGCCGCAGACTTCCGGCATGTTGTTGGTGGACTGCGAGAGTTCGTAAGCCTCTTCGAGGCGGCCTTCGGCGGTGAGTTTCAGCCAATCCGGGATGTTGTTCTGGAGCGGGCAGTGGACCTGGCAGAAGGGCACGCCGCATTGCGAACAGCGCGAGGCCTGTTCTGCGGCTTTGGCGGCGATGAATTCGGCATAGATCTCGTGGAAGTCCCGGGCGCGCTTCGCCGAGGGCCGCTTTTCAGGCGGCTCCTGCTCCAAAGACACAAAGCGCAACATCTTCTCGGCCACGGCCGGACGACTCCACGAAAGAGGGGACGATTCCCGTCATGGCGTCTTCGATAGCGTCGGCGATTTGCCAAATCCAGCGGAATCTGCGCGTTTAGACAGCTATACTGTCTATAATAGACTGTTTGGCCGGTAGTCCAAAAGTGCATATCGAACAGCAGCGTCATATATGACAGTATTATTGTCTAGTGTGGGAATTTCTCCTTTTGCAAAAGCGTGTTAGGCAGTTACGGGGCTGATTTGGAGCGGGAAAACCCATGCATGATGCCGTGATCGCGGTGATTTTGGGCATCGTCGAGGGGCTGACGGAGTTTCTGCCGGTCTCCTCCACCGCCCATTTGCTGATCGCGCAGGACATTTTGGGATTCCACCCGCCGGGCGAGGTGTTTCCCATCGTCATCCAGTTCGGCGCCATCCTTTCGGTGGTGGTGGTCTATTGGCAGCGCTTCTGGTCGGCGACGGTCGGGTTGCCCAAGAGTGCCGAGGCCCGGCACTTCGCGCTTTCGATCATCATCGCGTTTCTGCCGGCGGCAGTGATCGGCGCGGCGTTACACGGCTTCATCAAGAACGTGCTGTTCCGCGAAGACATCGCGCCGATGGTGATCGCCACCACGCTGATCCTGGGCGGCATTCTTATTCTTGTGTTCGAGCGCCTCGCGCCGAAGCCGCGCTTTCTCGATGGGGATCGCTTGCCTTATGCGAAGGCATTGCAGATCGGGTTCTGTCAGGTGCTGGCGATCATTCCCGGTGTGTCGCGTTCGGGCGCTACCATTCTGGGCGGCGAGTTGCTGGGTGTGGAGCGGAAAGCTGCCGCACTTTTCACCTTCTATCTCGCCGTGCCGACGATGCTTGGGGCGACGGTGTTTGACCTCTACAAGAACCGTCATGCGCTGGATGCGAGCGCGGGCACCGATATCGCAATCGGGTTCGTGGTGTCGTTCGTTGTCGCCTATTTCGTCGTGAAGACGTTCATCGACTTCATCGGCCGCTACGGGTTGAAACCGTTCGGCTGGTATCGCATTGCGGCGGGGCTTGGGATTATCGCCGTTCTGATGCTGCGATAAGTTTTTCGTTCGGCAATTTGGCGTATTGGCCTTCGCGGCGGAAACGCCAGAGATATTGCGGCACGATGGCCTCGACGGAAACGGGCGCAATGCAGAGATCGGCGAAGGTTTTGGCGCCGGGTGCAACGACATCGTCGATCTTCGAGAACTTCACCAGATCGCGCGTTAAGGGCGAGCCGGGCAGGATTCCGAACAGCGTGGCCTGCAGCATCATCAGTGGATAGGGCACGGAGGCGAGAAGGCGTTTGCGGCCGGTTTCGCGCAGGATCAGCGCCATCATCTCGCGGAAGCTGTAAACCTGCGGGCCGCCGAGTTCATAGGTCTGGCCGTGCGTTGCGGGCTCTTCGAGGCATTTCTGAATCGCGGCTGCGACATCGCCCGCAAACACCGGCTGCAATTTGGTGTGGCCGCCGCCGGGCAAGAGCAAGGCAGGGAAGTAACGCGCCATCGAGGCGAACTGATTGAAGAACTTGTCTTCGGGTCCGAAGATCGCGGACGGGCGAAGGATCGAGGCTTCGGGGAAGATTTCGTGCACGGCGCGTTCGCCTTCAGCCTTCGAACGCGCATAGGCGGATTCGGCATTCGCATCGGCGCCGATGGCCGAGACGTGCACGAGTTTTTGCACACCTGCTTCTTTCGCAAGGCGGGCAATCGTTGTGGCGGCAGCAACATGCACGTCGTCGAAGCTTTGACCACGCTGGTAAAGCGCGCCGGCAAGATTGATCGCGGCGTGCGAATCTTTCAGCGCGGCGCGAACGGCATCTTCATTGCGGACATCGACCTTGCAGAGTTGGATCTGGCCGACATGGCCCATCGACACGAGGTAGCCCGCGCTGTTGGGCCGTCGCACGCCGACGCGCATCCGGTAACCGGCCTTGGCCAGCGCCCGCACGGTGTAACGGCCAACAAGGCCCTGGCCGCCGAAGATCGTGATGAGGGTGTCTTTTGTCATGGTCTGTTCCGTTGCATGAGCCGCCGCAGATGCCGGGCCAGCGTCTGTTCGTCTCCATAAAAGCTTTGAATCATTGCCGCAAGAAAGGACTTTGGCCTCAACCTCTCGAATCGCAGCCGGTATCCGGCTTGGTGAGCCAGCAGGGCCAGGAACATTGTTTGGGTCCGGCCGTTTCCCTCCCGAAACGGGTGGATCGCATTCAGCGTGGCCAGAAAATGCGCGGCTTCGGCAGCGAACCGATCTGGGCCCAGATTGCGGAGATGTTTTTTGCTCGCAAGGCCGAAAAACAGTGCGCGCATTTGCTTGTTTATGTGTTCGGGGTAACAGAACGCGGTGCCGCTTTTGCTGATCCTTACGCTGCGGTAGCTGCCTGCCCAGCGGTAAACGTCGCCAAACAAATGGCGATGAACGGCACGGTAATGTCGCGTGCCCAGGCTTCCTTCCGGCAGGGGTTCGTCGGCGCGTTGCAGCGTGATGACGGTTTCGAACCGGTCAAGGTCACGTTGGTCGCGGATGCCGGGAATGTTCTTGAGGACTGTCGTGCCTTTGTAAAAATCCCTGTCGTCGCTGCCATACATCGAGGTCAAGCGCGGGCTTTTCCGTATTTCCGTTTGATGGCCTTGCGCCGATCCGACGAGGAAAGCTTCTCATTGTCGAAGTGGCGGAAGTCTTCGGCCATTTCTCTTTCGATATGAATGCCTTCCACTTCGCTGATCTTGAGGAAATCGGCGCGGCCGAGCACGAACGGCTTGCGACGGGTTTGAGGTGCTTTGCTCATGCCCAAATCCTAATCCCGAAATTCTATTCCGTCACATATTTCCGTTCGCCGGTCGTGGGGTGGAGGTAGACGGTGACGGCTTTTCCGGTTTCGTCGTCGATGAAGCGTTCGGAGGTGGCCACCCAGCCGCTGCCGGGGCGGGCTTCCTCCAGAGGTTTGTAACGGTAACGTTCGTAGATCGTGCCGATCACCACCAACGCGCCCCAGAAGGCGAAGATCGCGGCGGGCGGGAAGGCGTGCATGGCGAGCGCGACCAGGCCCGCCAGGAAACCGATGATGCCGATCGCGATGACGGCGGTGCGCAGCATGGTTCAGCCCTCCGGCTCCACGATCACGGCGGTGCCATAGGCCACGATTTCGCTCATCGACTGGCCGATCTCCGACGAGTCGAAGCGCATCATCACCACGGCGTTGGCGCCCATGACGGTGGCGTTGCGCACCATGCGGTCGAGCGCCTGCTTTCGTGTTTCTTCGAGAAGCTGGGTGTATTCGTGGATCTCGCCGCCGACGATGGAACGCAGGCCCGCCACGATGTTGCCGCCGAGCCCGCGCGAACGCACGACGAGGCCGAAGACCTGTCCCAATGTCTGTTTGGTTTTGTGACCGGCTATGTTTTCGGTTGTTGCGACCAGCATGAGTGCCCTCCGTCAGACTTTGGTTTGCAAGCGCTCCATGATCTTGGAGAGTTTTTCGCCAAGATGTTTGTCGGCGGCGCGTTCGAGCGCGTGACCGACTTCTGCATCGACGATCTGCAACGTCATGGGCCGCAACTGCCAGATCAGTTCCGCAAGGCGCGGCACTTCTTCGGGCGGCGGCAGCGCATCCTTTCCGTAGCGATCGAATATATAACGTGTCACCAGCGCCATCAGCTTGCCTGCGATATATTCCGACTGCGTGCGCAGTTCGGTGACGATCTTCGCCAGTTCCTGAAGCGGCACGCCTTCTTTTGCCAACAGCGCGCCCGCCTGAACCAGTTTCATGCTGGAGGCATAGACCGTGTCGCCTTCGATGCGGATGATGCCGCTTTCAAGCGCATAGGTCATCGCTTCCGGCGTGAGCGAGTCGCCGAACATCTCGAAATATTTGTCCTTTGGGATGACGGCTTCCGGTTCGTTCGACCAAGGGCCGGTGATGGCCGCTTCCAGGCCCAGCAGCTTGGAGATGTCGTGCCCGCCTTCCCAGGCGCCGAGAAGCTCAGCCACATTGGCGAGCGAATAGCCGCGTTCGAGCAGCGGCGAGATGAGCCTTAGCCGGGCGAGGTGCGAGCTGCCGTAAATGCCGACGCGGCCTCGCTTTTCCGGCGGGGGGAGCAGGCCTTTTTCCTGATAGGCGCGGATGTTGCGGACGGTGGTTCCGGCTTCGCGGGCCAGCTCGTCGATGGTGAATTCGGGGGCCTCGGGGGGCTTTTTCATGGCGGGCGGTTCTTGACGGTTCAAATTTAGAACACTATACACTGTGCCATTGTGCGATGGCGAGATTGAAGGGCGATCCGCGATGACCATGGCGACCATGACTGCTTCGTGGACCGACGGCAAACGCTATTGGTGGCTGCTGAGCCCGGCTTTGCCTCTGCTGGTTCTCGTGGGCCTCGTGAACTTCCATATCAATGGCGACGTGTTCGGTGCGTGGGGCACGCCCATCATCGTCTATCTGGTCGTGCCGTTTCTCGATCTGTTGATCGGGGCGGACAGGAGCAATCCGCCGGAGAACGCCGTCGCCGGGCTTGAACGCGACCGGTACTACCGTTGGATCGTCTACGCCTACATCCCGATCCAATATGGCGTGACGATTTATGGGGCGTATCTGGCGATACAGCCGAGCACGAGCTGGCTTGCTTTCGTCGGGCTGATTTTCAGCGTTGGCATGATCAACGGCATCGGCATCAACACAGCGCATGAACTGGGGCACAAGCGCGAGAACGTTGAGCGCTGGCTTGCGCGCATCACCTTGGCACCGGTGGCGTATGGGCATTTCTTCGTCGAGCACAATCGCGGTCATCACCGCAACGTGGCGACGCCGGAAGACCCGGCGAGTTCGCGGATGGGCGAAAGTTTTTGGGCCTTCCTGCCGCGCACGATGATCGGTTCGCTACGGTCGGCATGGGCGCTGGAGCGCGAGCGGCTTTCGCGGCGCGGGCAGAGCGCATGGCATTGGCGCAATGAGAACCTGCAATCCTGGGCGATGACGGTTGTGGTGTTCGGGGCGCTTGCGATCTGGCTGGGACCGAAGGTGTTGCCGTTCCTGTTTCTGCAGGCGTTTTATGGCGCGTCGCTGCTGGAAGTCGTGAACTATATCGAGCATTACGGGTTGCTGCGGCAGAAGGATGCGAACGGGCGATATGTGCGCTGCGAGCCGGAGCATTCGTGGAACAACAACCACATCATGTCGAACGTGTTCCTGTATCAGTTGCAGCGCCATTCCGATCACCATGCCAATCCGATGCGGCGGTTCCAGGCGTTGCGCCATTTCGATAACAGTCCGCAATTGCCGGTGGGTTATGCGGGGATGCTGTTGCCGGCTTATCTGCCGTTCTTCTGGTATCGCCTGATGGATCGGCGCGTTGTCGCGCATTATCAGGGCGATCTCAGCAAAGCCAATCTTCAGCCGTCGCGCCGCGAGAAATTGCTGCGCCGTTACGCAACCGCCGCGTAGGAGAGATGCGATGACCACCGAAACCGGCTTCAAACCGCGCGAGGATATCGAGCCCCGCAATCTTCATTTCGGGTTCGACAAATCGCTGCCGGAATATTGGCACGGCGGCAATCCCGTCATCAGCTCTTATTACGACGCGCTGTCGCTGACATTTCCGGAAGGCGAGCGCTTCTTCATCGACAGCGTGAAGAATTATGCGCGCGAAATCAAAGATCCGGTTCTGAAGCGCAATGTGCGCGCCTTCACCACGCAGGAGGCGATCCATTCGCGCGAACACGATGCCTATAACGTGCTGCTCGCCGAGCGCGGCATTCCGGTTCACAAATTCGACCGCATGATCAAGACGGTGACGCGGCTGGCGCGCAAATACCTGCCGTTTCGCGGGCAGTTGGCGGCCACTTGCGGCTATGAGCATTTCACGGCGCTGTTCGCCGAACATGCGCTTGCCGACCCGCGCGTGATCGGGGCGGCGCATCCTTTCTATCGCGATCTGTGGCGCTGGCACGCCATGGAAGAAGAAGAGCACAAGGCCGTGGCGTTCGACGTCTACAAGGCGATGAACCCGGGCGTTCGCGGCTATCTGGTGCGCTGCATCGCGATGGTGGTGGTGACGCTGGATTTCGTTTCGATGAGCACGTTCCTGCCGATGTGGCTGCTCTGGCACCGGGGCGAGCTGTTCAACCTCAAGGGTTGGGCCAAGTCGTTCTGGTATCACTGGGTGGCGCCGGGCGTTTGGCGCCATGTGCTGATGGGCATCCCGGGCTATTTCAGCCCCTGGTTCCACCCCAGCAAACGCAAGGTAAAACCGCAGGTTCTGGCCTGGCGCGAGCACTATCTGGCGACCCAAAACCGGGGCTCGGACATGGACGGATCGATCTTCGCTCCGGGCTGATAGCTCTTTGTTGACAGGGCCTTGGCCACCCCATACACATCCGCCCCCTAAGTGCCCAGATGGCGGAATTGGTAGACGCACTAGTTTCAGGTACTAGCGCTTCACGGCGTGGAGGTTCGAGTCCTCTTCTGGGCACCATTTTTTCTTCCGCTACCGTCCGTTGCTATTCGCCAGAGACGGTGAGCTTTTGAATTCCCAACCAGTTTTGGACTAAAGGGTTTGCCCATCATCGGCAATGAATGCGCTTCCGGTGATCGCGCGTGCTGCATCACTACCCAGAAGCAATAACAGCGGCTCGATATCGGATTTTTCCATCAGTCGCGGTCGCAGCTGAGACCTCAGTTTTGTCTTGCCGGCTTCCGATGCATAAAAGGCGGTGTTGATGTCGGTCGCGATCGAGCCGGGGCAGACCACGTTGACGTTGATGCCATCATGGGCGAGATCGCGCGCCATGCTTTTGCCCAGCATCAAAGCTCCGCCTTTTGACGTGCTGTAAGCAATATGCCCCGGCATCGCCTTATATGAGCCGATGGAAGCAACAATAACGATTCGACCGCGGCCGGTTGCCCGCACATCGCCGTGTGCCACCATGCGGCGCGCCCCTTCTGCCGCTGCCAAAAAGACGCCGCGAAGATTGACGGACATGACGCTATCGAAATCCTTGGCTGAAAGATCCAACGGGCCTCCGGGCAAACTAATTCCTGCATTCGCATAAACGGTGTCGGGCGTACCCAACTCTATTTCGATCGCATCATAACCTGACTTCACAGATTGTTCTTCGGCGACATCCATCTGCACAGCCAGCGCTTTACCGCCAGTCGCATTGATCTCTTCGATTAAATCATCGAGGCGGTCTTTGCGCCGCGCGCAGGCGGCGACCCGTGCTCCCGCTTTGGCGAGCGCCACACAAAGGTCACGCCCAATTCCCGACGAAGCTCCTGTGACCACTGCAAGGCGGTCCGAAAGATCAAATCTGATGCTGTCCATGAAAATCTCCTCCCCGGCCGCTACGATTGTCGATGTTCGCTGCCAACTGGAACTCTGCGATTCATCTCCAATCTTGCGGTGGGTCTTTCTTTTGATATGAATTCCGATAAACTATGATAATGTTTCGCACTTTTTAGGAGTGCGGGCAAATCCCCAAGGGCGGGATGTGGCGCTGCGGGCAAAGATCCCCGGTGGCTGGGAGGATATTCGTTGAAGGAACGCATCGCTATTCCTGCCGGTGCCACATGAGCGGTGGAAAGATCTTCGATTACATTGTTGTCGGTGCAGGTTCTGCTGGTTGTGTTCTGGCCAACCGGCTGTCGGAAAGTGGGCACCACAATATCTTGCTGATCGAGGCAGGTGGCGAAGATCGACACCCGCTGATCTCTGTGCCGAAAGGTTTCGCACGTCTCCCGGATAATCCTCGCTACGCCTGGCGTTTTCAGACGGAGCCGCAAGGCAGCGTCGATAACTCTTCTTCTATCTGGCCACGCGGGCAGACCTTGGGAGGCACCAGCTCCATCAATGGAATGATCTATTCCCGCGGTCAGCCGGCCGATTACGACGCCTGGGCGGAAGCTGGAAATGCCGGCTGGGGATGGGACGTCATCGGCGAGTGTTTCCGCCGCATGGAAAACCACAGTCTGGGCGCAACCGACTATCGCGGCGCTGGCGGACCGCTCACCGTTACGAGCGGCAAGATCGACCATCCGGTTTCACAAGCTGCGGTCGCCGCGGGTGTGCAACTGGGCCTGCCCTTGCGTGCCGAACTCAATCATCCCGATCTGGAAGGCGTGGGGCCATTTTCGTTCACGATCGCCAATGGACGGCGGATGAGCGCTGCAAGAGCGTTTCTTAACCCGGTGCGGAGCAGGAAGAATCTCACAATCCTGACCAACGGCTATGTAACGAATATCCTGCTGAAGGATCGTCGTGCCACCGGTGTGCGGGTGCGGCGGGGCGCGGCGGTTGAAGATATAGAATGTCGGCGCGAAGTCATCGTTTCCGCCGGCACGATTAATTCCCCGAAATTGCTTCAGTTGTCCGGCATCGGCCCTGGTGAGCATCTAAAATCTCTGGGGCTGAATGTAATTTGCGACAATCCCAATGTCGGTGGCCATATGCGCGACCATTGGGGCGCTGGCTTCGTTCACGCCCTTCGTGGCTCGGCCGGCTACAATCGCAGCTATCGGGGATTGGGTCTGATTGGCAGCGTGGCGAGATATGCCGTCACGCGCGGCGGTCCTTTGGCACGTGGGCCATTTGATGTCGGGCTCTTTGCGCGCAGCGACCCGTCCGAGTTGCGCCCGAACATTCAGATGTACTTCGCACCACATAGCCTTTCCCCCGTAAAGCGCGAGCATCGCTATTTCAGCAAAGCGGATACCGAGCCGGGCCTCACCGTTTCCGGCTGCATTCTCGATGCCACCAGCGAAAGCCGCGTCGACCTTAGATCCAATGAGCCCGAAGCGCCTCCCGCATTGAAAACCAATTGGCTTTCCACAAACCACGATCGCGATACGGCAATCGGGATGATCAAATATATCCGGCGCTTTCTGGCGCAGGAACCATTGGCAAAATATGTCGGGCCCGGCCGTGTGCCGGACAACAGACTGAAGACCGACGAACAATTGTTCGATCATGTCCGCCTTACCGGCCGCACCAACAACCATGCTGTCGGCACCTGCAGAATGGGTATGCCGGAATCGGGCGTGGTCGATCACCGATTACGCGTGCATGGCGTAGACGGCCTAAGGGTGGCTGATTGCTCTGTGATGCCAAGCCTTCCGTCCGGTAACACCAACGCGCCTGCGATGGTTACGGGCTGGCGTGCCGCCGATCTCATTCTGGAGGACGCAAGATCATGACCCAGCGATTCCCTTCAAAGTCTCATGAAAAAGGAGTGCACCGCGTTGACCATCTCTGACGAAGATATGCTGGCGCGGCTGCCGGGCATTCGCATAGATCGCGACAACAAAGAATATTATCGCGGGTTGCTGGAGCACCGGCTGTTGCTCAACCACTGCGAGAAATGCGGGACCTGGCATCATCCGCCGCGCGCAAGTTGCCCGAAATGCTGGTCGTGGGATGTCGTTCCGTCCGAAGCCAGCGGCAAAGGTAAGGTTTATCTTTTCAGTTTCCTCAATTCCATTCCTGCCCATGACGGATCTTTGCCCGGCGAACCGTTTCCGGTGGTGAACATCGAGCTCGCAGAAGGTGTTCGTTTCACGACCACCGTCGTCAATTGCCCGAAAGCCAAGCTTGCCATCGGCATGCCGGTCGAACTCACCTGGGTCGAGCGCGAGAGCATGCCGTTTCCCGCGTTTCAGCCCGCGCGTTGAACGAGGCAAACAAAATGCACCTGCACGCAACAACAGGAAGGTGAGGGAATGCGCACCCGTTTTCCGGCACAAGACAAAACCGCCATCGTTGGCCTGGGCGCCACCCAATATTCGCGCTCGGGAACGATGACGGCGCCCGCACTCGCCATTGAAGCCTGCCAGAAAGCCATCCTCGATGCAGGCCTGACGGCACAGGATATCGACGGCATCATCGGCAGTTCATGGAACGCCTCTCCGCCGCCGGCTCATTTGCAGGCAGCACTCGGCATCGAAGAAGTCACCTGGACGGTCCACCACATCATACCGTTTACCTGTCTGGTCATTTCGGCAATGAATGCGGTGGCCTCCGGTGTTTGCACGACCGCGCTGGTATATGCGGCGCTGAACCGAATGCCTGGGCTTTCACAGTCTGCCGCATCCGATCCCTTTCGGCTGCGCATGGTCAACAATCTTGGCGGCTTGCAGTGGAATGGAAAGCAGATACCAGGGCTTTCTTCCAGCTACAGCGGCTGGATGACGCGGTATATGCACGAATACGGTGCGACGCGTGAGGATTTTGGCCGGGTTGCGATCAGCGACCGCAGTTATGCGGCGGACAATCCGCGTGCGATCTTTCGTCAGCCGCTCACGATGGACGAGTATCTGAACACACGGATGGTGCGCGAACCCATGTGTATGCTCGACATGGATATCCCCATCGATGGCGCCGATGCGGTGGTCATCACCACCGCCGAGCGCGCCAAGGATCTCAAGAAGAAACCCGTTCTCATTCACGCTGCGACTTACGGCCAGATCGCCCATGCCGATGACGATCAAATTCCGGATCTGCAGCACTTCAGCAAGCATGTGGTTGCCCGCAACCTATGGCCGCGTAGCAAACTCACGCTGAAGGATATGGATATCTTTTTTCCTTATGATGGGTTTTCCGTCATCATGATGAATGACATGGAGGTTGCAGGATATTGCAAGCCCGGCGAGGCGAAGGATTTCGTCAAGGACAACTGGGATGCCGCAACCAATCGCATCAAGATCGGTGGAAAGATTCTCGTAAATCCGCATGGCGGAGCACTGTCGGAAGGCGGCAATCAATCTGCCGGCCACGTTCGCGAAGCCATCACCCAATTGCGCGGTGAGGCCGGCGCACGCCAATCGGCGCATGAGGTTCGCAACGCGCTTCTTATCTCCGGCAGCCTGTTTTTCAACACGGTGGGCCTGGTTTTGCGCACGCCTTAGCAGCTAGAGGAACCAGGATTGGGCTTATGATCCTAAGCCCTTTCCATCCTTCAAGTTGATCTATGCGCATATTTTAAGCTATTGAGAAGCTTGGCTCTTGTGCTTCATACCCGGGTCGGCCCGGGCAGCGCGAAGACCGGTATGAAAGACGCTGCATGCTTTCGGCCTTTCCCCATTCGATGACACCGGGCGAAATCGTCCGTGCGCTCGAAGATGTCGATCTCGCCGCGCTGGTAGGTGCGAGCGAGCGGTTGACCGTGAGCAGTTTCGGCGCGCGCGTCACCTATTCGCGCAAGGTGTTTATACCGCTGACGCGGCTCTGCCGTGACGTTTGTCACTATTGCACCTTCGCCACATCACCGCGCAAAGCAGGTTTTGCATATCTCAAACCTGAAGAAATTTTGGACATCGCGCGACAAGGCGAACGTGCCGGTTGCCGCGAAGCGTTGTTCACGCTCGGTGATCGGCCGGAGGATCGCTATGCCGCCGCACGTTCGGCGCTGGAAAAACTCGGTCATGCAACGACGCTTTCGTATCTGCGCGAGGTCGCAGAACTGGTGTTGCGCGAAACGGGTCTTCTGCCGCACCTCAATCCCGGCTTGATGAGCGATGCGGATTACGCGGCTCTGCGCCCGGTGTCCGCTTCGATGGGGCTGATGCTGGAAACGGCGTCGGACCGTTTGTCCCAACGCGGCGGGCCGCATTACGGCTCGCCTGACAAAAAGCCTGCGCGCAGGCTTGAAACCATCGAGGCGGCGGGCAGGGCGCGTGTTCCGTTCACGACCGGAATTCTTATCGGTATCGGAGAAACGCGTGCCGAGCGTATCGAAGCCCTTGCGGCAATTCGCGATGTGCATGCACGTCACGGCCATGTACAGGAAGTCATCATCCAGAATTTCCGCGCCAAACCGGACACGCGTATGTCTCATTTTCCAGAACCGGCTCTGGAAGAGCATTTGTGGACGATTGCCGTCGCGCGGCTGATTTTGGGGGCGGATATGACCATTCAGGCTCCCCCCAATCTGCAACCGGATGCATTGGAGCAATTGCTTCGCGCAGGCGTGAATGATTGGGGCGGCGTCTCGCCGGTAACGCGCGATCACGTCAATCCGGAAGCGCCTTGGCCGCATCTTGATGTGCTTTCCGCCGCAACGGCCAAAGCTGGCCGGGTGCTTGAACAACGTCTTGCGATCGGTCCTTCTTTCGCGCGGCATCCCCAGCGTTGGCTTGACCCGCAACTGGCCACACGCGTACGACAGATGACGGATGCGCGAGGCTTGCCCTTCTCCGACGATTGGCGGGCGGGCACCGGAGATCTCACCCCGCCCATGCCCGCCAGGGGACGGACGGTTGCCACCTCCGAAATCGATGCGATTATCGATCGTGCCGCATCAGGCCGACGTCTCGATACTCATGAAATCACGAGGCTTTTTGAGGCGACCGGCCCTGACGTTGCGCGCATTGCGGCCGCAGCCGACACCTTGCGGCGCGAAACGGCCGGCAACAGGGTGACCTACGTCGTCAACCGCAATATCAATTATACAAACATGTGCCTCTACCGTTGCGGCTTCTGCGCCTTTTCAAAAGGCACTGCCAAAGCGTTGCGCGGCCCCGCCTACACGCTTGATTTGGAAGAAGTCGCAAGACGCGCTTGCGAAGCTGTGGCTCGCGGCGCCACGGAGGTTTGTCTGCAGGGCGGGATTCATCCGGATTTCGACGGCTCGACCTATCTCAATATAGTGCAGGCCGTACACAAGGCTGCGCCAAACATCCACATTCATGCTTTCTCTCCACTCGAAATCACGCACGGGGCCGAGACTTTGGGCCTTCCCTTGCGGCAGTATCTTTTGGAATTGAAAGAGGCCGGCCTTTCCACACTTCCTGGAACCGCCGCCGAAATTCTGGATGATGACGTTCGTGCTGTAATCTGTCCCGACAAGCTCAATACCAGCGAGTGGTTGAATGTCATGCGTACGGCGCATGAAGTCGGCCTGCGCTCGACGGCGACCATCATGTTCGGTCATGTCGAAAGTTACGACAGCTGGGCGCGTCACCTGCTCGCCATTCGCGATTTGCAGGACGAAACCGGCGGCTTTACGGAATTCGTGCCGCTGCCATTCGTTCATATGGAAGCGCCGATCTGGCGCAAAGGCAAAGCGCGTTCGGGCCCCAGCTTCCGCGAGGCTTTGCTGATGCATGCGGTTGCTCGTTTGGCATTGCATCCTCTCATCCCGAACATCCAAACGAGTTGGGTGAAGATGGGCGGTGACGGCGCCGTCACGGCGCTCCTATCCGGCGCAAACGATCTTGGCGGTACGTTGATGGACGAATCCATCACGCGTGCCGCCGGCGGAAGAAATGGCCAATTGTGCGATCCGCAGAGAATGGCGCAATTGGCGGCAGATGCCGGCCGGACCGCGCATCAACGCACGACTTTGTATCAGAGGGCCCAGCGAGAGGATTTCGCTCTTGCCGGAGCTTAAAAGCATTGGAGCTGGATAATGAGCACTGAGACGATTGCCGTTGTCGGTGGAACAGGCAAACTCGGTGCTGCATTGGCGCGGCGGTTGGCGAAGGCGGGCCACAAGGTCATCATCGGTTCGCGCTCTGCCGATAGCGCCAAAGCAGCCGCAGAGAACCTGGGCTTTGGGGTCGCGGGAGCAACCAACGCCGATGCGGCGAACGTAGCCGACATCATCATCGTGACCGTCCCCTTTGCAGCGCAAGACAGCACGCTTGACGAGATCAGGCCAAAGGTGGCCGGAAAAATTGTTGTCGATACGACCGTGCCGCTTGTTCCGCCCAAGGTGATGCGAGTCCAATTGCCGAAAGACGGAAGTGCCGCCGCACGTGCTCAGGCGTTGCTCGGTCCAGGCATTACCGTCCTGTCGGCCTTTCACAACGTGGCCGCGCACAAACTTGCGACAGACGAGCCTGTGGATTGCGATGTGCTCGTCTTTGGCGACGACAAGGATGCACGGGAAAAGATCGTGCGTCTCACGGGGGATATCGGCTTGCGCGGGCTTCATGGAGGCGCGCTGGCCAATTCTGCGTCCGCCGAGGCGCTGACCTCTGTTTTGATCTTTCTCAATCGGACCTATTCTGTCGACGGAGCGGGCATCAGGATCACGGGAAATCTGATCGAGCCGCTCAAGTAAGGCAAAGTGCCCATGATCGAGATTCATCCCCTGACAGGTATCGGTGAAATCCGGCCGGCAGACGATCTGGTTGAAATATTGGCGCGGGCCTTGAAGTCCGCCGACATCTCGCCGTATGCCAACGACATTCTGGTAGTGACGCAAAAAATCGTTTCGAAATCGGAAGGCCGTTTTGTGGATATTTCCGCGGTCCAACCCGGCGCGGAGGCCAAAAGACTTGCCGAGTTGGTGTGCAAGGATCCGCGGTTCGTTGAGGTGGTGCTTTCAGAGTCCGCGGCTGTTGTGCGCGCTGTGCCAAATGTTCTGATCACGCGACATCGCAACGGCTTCGTAATGGCCAATGCCGGTGTAGATCGCTCCAATATGGGGCCTGCCAATGCGGAGATGGTGTTGTTGCTGCCCGCCGATCCGGATGCTTCTGCTGCACGGTTGCGCGAAGGGCTTGCCGCCCGTTTCGGTACCGCGTTAGGCGTTGTGATATCGGACAGTTTCGGTCGGCCGTGGCGATATGGCGTGGTCAACGTGGCGCTCGGTGCCAGCGGTATGCCCTCGCTTGTCGATAAGCGTGGCCAACCTGATCGTGACAACCGGCCTCTCGAAGTCACGCAAATTGCATTGGCCGATATGGTGGCAACGGCCGCAGGGCTTGCCGCCGGTGAAGGCAACGAAAGCGTGCCCGCTGTGCTGATACGTGGCCTTTCGTGGAACGCACCAGATGCAAAGGCCGCCGCTCTCATCCGGCCGCTTTCGGAAGACCTTTTCCAGTGAAGGATCGCGTTGTCGTTTTGACCGGTGGTGTGGGCGGCGCAAAATTTGTTCTCGGCCTCGCGCAGATTGTGGCGCCTTCCAAACTCACTGCCATCGTAAATGTGGGGGACGATTTCCGTCACCTCGGCCTTTACGTTTCGCCCGATATCGACACGCTCCTCTATACGCTGTCGGGCAAGGCAAACGCCGCACAGGGCTGGGGCCGCGAAGGCGAAAGCTGGGCATTCATGGAACAGGTCCGCTCCTTGGGTGGCCCTGATTGGTTCGCGCTTGGCGACGGCGATCTCGCGTTGCATGTGCTTCGCAGCGAGCAGCTGCAACGTGGTATTCCGCTGTCGCAGATCATGGCAGACTTCGCGTGCAAATGGTGCATTCCTCTATCGGTGTTGCCTGCCAGCGATCAAAGTGTCTCGACCGTCGTCGAAACGAATGAAGGCACGCTGGACTTCCAACATTATTTCGTCGCGCGCCGCTGTGAACCCGAAGTTCGTGCCGTGCGATTTCAGGGCGCGAACGAGGCGTTGCCGGGCCCTGGAGTTGTTGAAGCCATCAACGATCCGCAGACACGCGCCATCTTTGTCGCCCCATCTAACCCCTATCTGAGCATCGACCCGATATTGGCGATAAAAGGGATCAAAGAAGCTCTGGCTTGCGCGAAAGCGCCCGTCATCGCGATTTCACCCATTGTGGGGGGCAGGGCCGTAAAAGGCCCCACGGCAAAATTGATGACGGAGTTGGGGCTGCCCATCACGCCCTCAACGATTGCGGCGCATTATGCTCCGCTACTCGACGGACTGCTGATGGACTCGCGTGATAACGATATCGCGGTGGATATTGCACATGCCAGCGCCGATACGCTGATGATCTCGCTGGAAGATCGGATACGCGTCGCGAAAGCGGCCCTCGATCTGGCTGATCGCCTCGTCTGATGCGTTGGACCGCCATCGTTCCCGTCCGGCCTTTTGCACAAGGCAAAACAAGGCTGGCTTGCGCGCTAACGGCGGAAGAACGTGGGCGTTTGGTTGAGCACCTGTTTGTGCACACAACAAACATTTTGCGCGCAACGCCCGCGATCATGGATGTGGTGGTTCTCTCGGAAAGCCCGCCAAACGGCTGGGAGGGCAGTTGGTTGGCGGACAAAGGGCGAGGTCTTAATCCTGAATTGCGGGCAGCCGTTGCAGATATTGGTAAGCCGGCGCTGTTGGTGATTCATGCCGATCTGCCTCTTCTATCAGCGCTTGATATCCAGGCCGTGCTTGCAGCCGCAGAGCCAGGCTGTGCCATCGCACCAGACCGACATGGCTTGGGCACCAATGCGCTTGCACTGGCGCAAGCGGCAGATTTCCCCTTCACGTTTGGGCCTGACAGTTTTTCAAAACATGTTGCGGCAGCGCATGGACGGGTACAGATCGTTCGTCGCGTGGGTTTGGCACTCGACATCGACACGCCGGACGATCTCGCTGCAGCCGCGGCTGAAGGCTTTCAGCTCGTTCGCTCCTAAAATATGCGATTGAATAGACTATTTCAGCATGAAATACTGCTCCGATGGGTGTGGGCAGATGTGCCCGCCGGGAGGAAGACATGATCGAAATCGGCGCGATGTATATGGGCGGCCAATTCAGCCCAAAGGTATTCGGCCGGGCTATCGAGAAGGCCGGCTTCAATTCCCTTTGGGCTGGCGATCATATTCTTCATTACGTCGATGGCATCGCCACGCTCGGAATTTTTGCGGGCGCGACGGAGCATATTCCGTTGGGTACGTCAGTGTTGGTGGCGCCGTTCCGCCAGCCGGCTGTTCTTGCGAAAGGTGTTTTGACGGCAGCGTGGGCCGCGGAACGGCAACTCACCATTGGCATCGGACCGGGCGGCGATGTCGCCAAGGAATTCGAAGTCGTGGCAAATGACATCAAGTTACGCGGCGCCTGGACAAACGAAACCATCGAAGTGGCACAATTGTTGTGGAACGCCGAACCTGGAACACCGGTCTCTTATGAGGGGCGTTTCGCGAAATTCCACGATGCGGTGATGGACCAGGGCGGCAACCACACTTATCGTGGCCCGCGTCCCCGATTGTGGGTTGGCGGACGTTCCGAAGCGGCATTGCAACGGACGGTGAAATATTCCTCAGGCTATTTGCCATATCTGATCGATCCCAAACAGCTTAAAGACCGCGTCGATCGCCTGAGGGAGATCTGCGACGAGCAGCAGCGCGATTTTGCGGAACTCACCATCGCCGTGACCACCTTCATGATCCCGGCCAACACAATCGAGGCTGCAGCCGATCTGATGGGCGGCGTTCGCGGCTTTCAGAACGTCGATCAGGATAGACTCAAAAGATACTACGCCTTGGGTAGCGTGCAGCAATGCATGGACAAGCTCGAGGAATATGTCGAAGCCGGCGCAACGACGGTGGTATTGGGATGTTCCCCTGGCCATAAAGGCAACGCGCAACTCGAACGTTATCTCGAGCACGCTGCGGAAATCGTGCCGCGTGTGCGAAAGCTCGCGTCCTGATTTGGGCTAAAGCTCTATTGCGGTGCTCGCCTTGATGGCTTCCACAGGTGGAACATCGGGTTCGCCTGCATCGAGAGAGCGGTCGCGAACGAAATCCGCCGGCAGGTGTGAAGCGCATTTCCAAAAATAGATCGCGGCGATCACTTCTATCGCCAGCAGCAACACAATACCGTATCGCACCGACTGTATGTTGTCTGCGCCGTGGCGCAGCGAGTAGTCGCTGACGAACCCGACGAGAAAGGGACCCGCGCTTCCCATGAGACTGGTTGCAAGCAGACTGATGGAAGCTGCCGTTGCGCGCATCTGCGGGACCATCAGGTTCTGTGTGAGCGTGATGTTCGGTGGTGCAAAAACTGTGAGCCAGAAGATCGTGATGACGCCTGCGGCAAGGGCGAGCGTCGAATTGCCGAGATAAAATTCCAGCAAGCCAAATGGGATCACCATTATCGATGCGATACCCGGTATGAAACCGAACCACCGCGGATCGCGCCGGCCAAGCCTGTCACAAGCAAATCCGGATGCGAGATTGCCCAGCATCCCGCCGCCACCGAGAAGCAGGCCGATGAGAATGCCCAACTCGGCAAGCGTGAAATGGAACATTCGCGAAAGATAAGGCGCGGTCCAGGCGGCAAGCCCGCCCCACACGCCGGCATGCAAACCCACGGCGACAATCATGTAGCGGAAGGATTTCGTGCGCCACATGATCGTGAGGCAACGGGCAAAATTGGGCGGCGTGGCGCGCAGCGTCTTATCGCCATCATCATCCAGCGCGCCGCGTTTGGGATCGCGCACGGTGAGCAGCACAAGCGGCACCCACACCAATCCGGCAACGCCGAGGGCGATGAACGCCTGCCGCCAGCCAAAATAGAAGCTTAACGTTCCTGCCAAGGCGGGGCCGATGATTCCGCCAAGCGAAAGCCCAATGGCAAACACGGCGAGAGCGAGCGCCCGCTCGCCCTTCGGAAAATAATCGCCCACCACCGAACTCGAAACCGGATAACTTCCAGCTTCACCGAAGCCCACGCCAACGCGGCAAAGAAACAGCAACGGAAAACTGGCGGCTACACCGCACAAGCATGTCATCGTCGACCATATGCCCACGCAGATCGCGATCATGCGCGAACGGTTCACATGCTCTGCAATGCGGGCCAACGGAATGGCCATCGTGGCGTAGAAAAGAGCGTAGGCAATGCCCGTCAACAGGCCAAGCTCGGTGTCGGTGAGGTTGAGGCTTTTCTGAATGGGAACTTGCAGCACCCGCATGACGTCGCGATCGATCGCCATGAGTGCGTACACGCTGCACATCACACCAACGATATACCAGCGATAAGGACCGGATTTGGCGGGTATATAGCTGCTTGTCATCGATGCCGACCGTTTGCTGCCACAATTACACTCACCTTTCGGCTCGGCCATTTAGGCCGCAACAACGCTTCCACCTGTCATGTTCAACGCCTGTTAGTATGCAGGGCTTTGCAGTTTATACCAGTCGAAGTTTGCAAGGACCGTAACCGTTGCGAAACATCAGTTCCTTCCAACGCGCGGAAGTTTGGGCAGCACATCGGCCGCTACGCGCTCCAAACAGTCGAGCGCTTCTTCATACGGCATTCCCGACGGCCAGAGATTGAGATTGATCCAATCCGGGCGCAGGCCGGTCGCCGCAATCGTATCGATCGCTTCATGAATGTCGTCTATGAAGGATTGTGGCGTGAAGCTTCCGCGGGCCACGCCTGTTTGGCTGGCTTCCTTGTATTGCGCGACCATATCGCGATCGACCGCATCTTTCGAATGGGACCAATATTCGAGATATTGCTTGGCATCTTCTTCGTTGTAGCGCGCAACGGCTTTCCGGGCGGCCTCTTCATTCTCGGCAAGAAAGCCGGTGAAAAGAATGCTTACCCCAACGGAAGAGGGCGCCCTTCCGCCTTTGGAAGCGATATCGGCCACATGCGGTCCGATATTCCTGACCACGGACAGCGAATTCAGATTGACGTTGATATCGGGCAGCGCAACACGTTTGGCGGCCGCTTCCGAACGCACCGCGAGTTCGACCCTGATCTTTTTCTGAAGCGGCCGCGGTGCAAGACGCACACCTTTGTGCCGATAAAAGCGGCCTTCGTAGTCGAAGGACTCATCGGTCCACAATGCCTTGCAAACGATATCGAGCGCTTCATCCATGCGCGCGCCGCGTTCCTTGCGCGGAACACCGATCGCATCGAAATCGCTTTCCAGATAGCCGACGCCCATCCCAAGGATCATGCGACCGCCGGATAGAACATCGACGGTCGCCACTTCCTCGGCGGTCAATACGGGATTGCGCAGTGGCAGCAGCAGCGGCGCGGTGCCCAGAAAACAATTCTTCGTGACCTGGCTTAAAGCTGCCAGCACCACAAGCGGCGTAGGGTCGTAACCCTGATCGGTACAATGATGTTCGGGAACCCAGACACAATCAAACCCCAATGCATCAACACGGGCCGCATAGGCGAGATTATTGCGGTAAACGGTATCCCATGGCTCCTTAAAGCCGGGAGGATTCTTGAACCGCACATTCACGCCAATACGAATACTATGCATTTGTCCTTGGTTCTCCCCAGCAGGCTCTGCCCGTTGTCATGCTTTGGCTGTGAACGTAAAAATGGGGAGGCAGCTTTCCTGCCTCCCCAAGGGTTGAAAATCAGAATTTGTAGTCGACCGTTATGCCGAACGTGCGCGGCGTGTTGTAAGCGACGCGATCGGTTTCGCGGAGGCCGTTTGTGTATTCGTCCTGAGTCAGCGCGAAGAAATAGTAATTGGCGGCCACTGTCAGATAATTGCGATTGGTCAGGTTCTTGGACCAGACCTGAACCGTCCACGGTGCGTTGTCCGGCGTGTAAGTGAGGCTTGTATTGATGATGCCGGGAACATTTGTATCGGGCTGTGCGAGCGGCAACACATTTTTTCCCGTCGGATCAAGGCTGACTGTGCTTGCAAAGCGGATATCCGCATTGAGCAGCAGGTCACCCATGCTGTTCGGCAACAGGTAGTCATAGCTGGTGTAGACCTGTACGTCGTTCAGCGGAACGCCGATTAACGGATTGCCGCTACAGTCGGCTCCCGCAGCGTTACAGGGCTTGAATTTTCCATAGTAGGCGTCGGTGTAAGCCCAATTCGCGCCGATGTGCCAAGGATCGATGGGGCGAACATCAACCGAGAGTTCGACGCCATTGGTTGTGATATGGCCCGCATTCGCATCGATAAATATGCCATTCACCAGATTCTTGATCTGGGCGTTCCAGGTGACGGCGTTGTAGAGGGCGAGCGTGGTGTTGACCCGTCCATCGAAGAACGAACCCTTCATGCCCACTTCATAGGACCAGTTGTTTTCCGGCGCCAACCCTTGCGCGGCAAGGGCTGCAGTAGGTGCGGAGAAGCTCCAACCGCCGCTCTTCACGCCGTTCGAAACGCTGCCATAGACCATCAGATCGGGACGGATGTGATAGTCGAGGATGAACCGGGGTGTCATCTCATACCAGGTGTGATCAAGGCCTTCGAGATCGTAAGGGATCGCACCGTAGGAGAAGCTAGGGCCGGTATGATTGTTGTAGCCCGACTTGTTCGTGATCGTATAACGAACACCCGCTGTGAAGCCGAGGTCATCGGTAATGTGCCACTTGCCTTCGAAATAGGGCGCAAATGTTTTGATATTTATCCCCATAAGGATGTTGCCCTGGGTGACAAGCGGGCCCACCACTGCCGCTTGAATAGCGCGGAACCGTGATGGTTGGCCGAGCACGAGCTGCGTTGCATCCCAGCTCTGATCCTGATTCATGTATTCGTCTGTGATGTCGCCATACAGACCGGCAACATAGGTGATCACGCCTTCGGATGGGGAAACCAGGCGCAGTTCCTGGCTATATGCCGTTTCCTTGTTGATGTTGTAGGCAGGGTAGTAGATCGGGTCGATCAGATCGTCGACGTCTTCCTGGAAATTGGCGTGCATCGTGTGGACGCCGGTGATGGACTGCACGGTGCCGAATTCCGTGTTCCAGTTCATGTGAAGCGCCAACACACCGACATCGCGCTTCTGATAACCGGCGACGCCGCTATAGACCTTGTGCGGATCGTTATCCGTCTGCGCGGCCTGGTATGCCGCCCAAATGCCTTGGCCGATATATTTGGTGGCCGTGCCGTTGTTGTTCGTGTGATACCAGGATGCCAGGAGCTCCGCATCGAAATTGCTTGTCGGCTCCCAGCGCAATTGAGCACGCGCACCCAGGCTGTGATTGTCGTTCAGATCGGTGTTGAGATAGACGTTTTTGTCGTAACCGTCTCGATTGCGAGAGACGACGGAGATGCGGGCCGCGAGCGTGTCGCTCAACTGCCTGTTCACATAGCCCCAGACTTCTGCGCCCGAGTAGTTCTCGACCGTGGCGTTGACATAAGTTTCGTTCACGCCCATTTCGGGTTTCGCGCTGGTGACCTGAATGGCGCCACCATCAACGTTTCGGCCGAAAGTGGTACCCTGCGGCCCCTTCAGAACCGCGATCTGCGCGGTGTCGTAAAAATCTGACACATAAGATGCCGTCGTTCCGTAATAGAGATCGTCTTGGAAGAAGGCGACGGGCGTGTCCAGACCAACTGATTGATTGTTTTGCGTTTGGCCACGAATGTAGATCTGCGTGAACGTATCGCCTTTGGTCGGCGCCAGACGCAGTCCGGGAATGCGCTGGACCACGTCATTGAATGAACCGATACGGTATTGCTTTATATCGTCGGCAGTGAGCGCAGAAATCGCCAAAGGAACGTCTTTCAGCAATTCTTCGCGACGTGTTGCTGTCACCACTACTGTTTCAACGCCTGCAGGCGCCTGTTCTTGCGTGGCTATCGATGCAGTATTTGCCGGTGCTGCGGCAGGAGCAGTTGGTTGTGTTACTGCCTGCGCGTTGTTGTTGGCCGCATCCTGCGCAAGGGCAGGTGCCTGACATGCAAGCAGTGTTGCCAACACACCGGTAGTGCCAAGAAACTGAACTTTGAGAATTTTACCAGCGGACTTGAACATAATACCCCTCCTAAAGGCTTCGCATTTGCGAAGCACGAGATGCGGCTTTTGAAAAAGCCGGAAGCTCAGTGGACCGTTTCAACCCTTGTGCCCGTTACAATTCCGTGTTGCCGGGCGTTGGTCGGCGATATATGTATTAATCATGAGCATATTTCAAGCTGCCACCCGCCAGAGGGGCCAATTTCGGTTCCTGCCGCGATTTTTGTGACACACTTCGCTCTGCAAGCTTTCATCATTCGAGCGCGCAGTGAAACTTTTCAGGCAGTTAGAGGCGATGCTTTGGGTAGAGGCGATGCTTTGGGTTGTAAGAAAAAGAGGAAACAAAAATGCCTTCGCTTTTCGATCTGAACGGTAAGACAGCGTTGATCACGGGTTCGACACGCGGCATCGGCCTTGCGATCGCGCGTCGCTTTGCAGAACATGGCGCAAAAGTCGTTATTTCAAGCCGTAAAAGCGATGCATGTGAGAGGGTTGCAGCAGAGATCAATGCCGAATTCGGCAACGGAAAAATGGTTGCAACCTCAATTCCCTGTAATGTCAATTACAAGGATCAGGTTGAACACCTGATAACTTCTGCAAGGAAAACTTTCGGTCAAATTGACATTCTTGTTTGCAACGCGGCCGTCAATCCGTATCAAGGTCCCGCAGCGGCAATCTCGGAAGAAGCCCTCGACAAAACACTTACGGGAAATATCAAGGCCAATCACTGGCTCTGTTACAACGTGTTGCCGGAGATGGTGGAACGTCGCGACGGATCAATCATCATTATTTCGTCGTACGGCGGTTTTCGCGGTCAAAGAGAGCTTGGCACCTATGCCTTGACCAAGGCTGCCGACATGCAAATGGCGCGCAATATCGTAGTGGAATATAGCCGTTATGGTATTCGCGCAAACTGCATTGCGCCGGCGCTGATAAAGACAGATATGGCGCGTGCTCTTTGGTCGAACCCCGAAATGTTGAAACGCTCGACCGAAATATGCCCTTTGGGCCGGATTGGAGAACCGGATGACATCGCGGGCGCCGCAGTCTATTTGGCTTCTCGCGCAAGCGCGTTCACCAACGGCCAGACCATCATTTGTGACGGCGGAATCTCAGCCTGACGCCGCTGAAGACACGTGGATTTGCACTGGCCCGCAAATCCGCGTGGATGAAATCTTCGTCACGCGATGCGGCACAATTGTTTGCCAAGGTTTCGTCCCTCGAACAAGCGCAGCAGCGTGGAAGGCACGTTTTCAAAGCCCTGTTGCATATCGACTGCGAATTTCAGCTTTCCTTCGCGGACCCATTGGCCCAATTGAGCGGAAGCTTCCGCATAACGGTCGGAGAAGTGGTTCATCATAAAGCCGGCCATCGTGGCCGACTTCCAGACGAGAGCCATGTAGTTGCGCGGCGCAGCGGGCAAGCCACCGGAATTGTACCCCGAGATTGCTCCGCAAAGGACGATGCGGGCGCCCACCGCCAGATTGCTCAGCGCGGCTTCCAGAATTTCTCCCCCTACATTGTCGTAAAAAATATTGATCCCGTTGGGCGCCAGTGTGCGCAGCCGGCGGCTAACGCGTTCGGTTTTGTAGTCGATCGCCATATCGAACCCGGCCACTTCGGTAAGCCACGCGCATTTTTCCGCACCACCAGCAATACCAATAACTTGGCATCCTTTGATCCTGGCGATCTGGCCCGCGATGGATCCGGTTGCTCCGGCCGCTCCCGACACCGCAACGATGTCGCCCGCCTTCGGCCCCCCGACCGCCAGCATACCGAAATAGGCCGTCAAGCCGGTGAAATTCAGCACGCTCAGCGCCATTTCCACGGTGACGCCGGCGGGAATCTTCTTTAGCTGCAGATTTTCTTCGCCGGGATTAACCAGCGCATATTGCTGCCATCCCAACATTCCGGTGACTTGATCGCCAACCTGAAAATCGCGATGTCGCGATTGTATTACCTCACCCGCAGCCATGGAGCGCATCACCCCGCCAATCGGCACCGCTGCGGCGTAGCCAGGGTTTTCTGCGATTTGCCCCCGCATCGAAGGATCGAAAGACAAATGTGTGATTTTGATCAATATCTGGCTGTCATCTGGTTCTGAAACCGCCGCTTCGGCAGGTGCAAAATTTTCAATGGCAACTGACGTTGTTGGTCTGCTCGCCAGCACCCATTGATGGTTTGTCAATTTCGTCATCGTTTCCTCCCTGTCGTTTCTTTTTTGCAGCAGATACATGATTGTTTCAGGCTACCCGTCAGGAAGGCAGCTTTAGAGGCGCCTCAAAGCGCTCGATTCCACCTTGCAGATAAAATATGGGCATAGTTTCTGCGCCGAACAAACTTGCTGGCAGTTGCAACATGCCGCACAAGCGCCTCCATTGATCCCCTTTGTAACTGTAAAGCGAGCGCCAAAGCGTTGGTAAACATGACTTTTCTGATTTTCTTTCGCAACGCCGAGCGTTGATTTTCCGGTTTGTAGCGGCTCACAAAAACCTCCATCGGGGGGCTTGATAAACCATTAGCATGGTTTATTGGTAGCACGCAGAAAGGTCCATCGGCCAGTGTGGCGGAAACGTCTTTCACCGAAGGCTTCGAATTTCAGGAGGAAACCATGATCTACAAGGCCATTTCCGCGGATTCGCACGTCAACGAACCTCCGAACATGTTTATCGACAGGGTTCCCGCGAAATTCAAAGATCGCGCGCCGCACATGATCGACCTGCCGAATGGCGGAGAAGCCTGGAGGATCGAAGGGGTTTCGGATCCTGTGCCGTTCGGTGGCACGGCTGTGCATCATCGCGCAACCAAGCGTTTCGACCGCGCCGGTTACAAGGCCCGTTTCGGCGAACTGAAGGACGGCCTTCAGAAGGGCGTGCGCTTTTCCGACATTCTGCCGGGCTCCTACGATCCGAAAGAGCGGATCAAGGAGATGACGGAAGACAATCTCGACGGCGAATTCTATTACAACAATCCCGGGGTCTGGGGCGCCATAAAAGCGGGTCCCGATCGCGAACTCGTGCTCGCCTGCTTCCGTGCCTACAACGATTGGATGGCGGAATTCTGCTCCCACAATCCGGAGCGGATGTTCAGCATCGGTATCATTCCTACCACCGGCATCGACGACGCGTGCGCCGAGTTGAAGCGTTGCCTGGTCGATCTGAACATGCGTGGCGTCGCGATCGAAAGCTACCCCAACGGTTCGCTTTCCGACCCGGCGCCGGAAGATGATCGTTTCTGGGCGCTGGCGGAAGAAATCGGCAAGCCGGTTTCGCTGCACGCCTCGATCCGCATCCCCGGCAACGCGACGGCATTTTTCATCAAGGGCGGTGACGATCTGCGCAAGATGATCGTGGGCGGCTCCTTCCCGGTGGTGACCAAGAAGTTGATCCTGTCCGGCATCTTCGATCGTTTCCCGAAGCTCAAATATGTCGGCGCCGAAGTGCAGTCCGGCTGGGTGCCGTATTACATCGAGAAGTTCGATGCGAACTACAAAAAATACGGCAAGGAACAGGGCATTCGTCTGGAAATGTCGCCATCCGAATATTTCATGCGCAACATCTACACCACCTTCATCATCGACCAGGTGGCGGTGAACAACCGCTATGCCATAGGCGTCGATCGCATGATGTGGATGTGCGATTTCCCGCATTCGGTTTCCAATTGGCCGATCGACGTGGAACTTGCGCACGCCCAACTGAAGGCGGGTGGCGTACCGGCGGATGAATGGGAACGGATGATGTGGCGCACCGCAGCCGATCTTTACGAGATCCCCTACGAACTGGCGAGCCAACAGCAAAAGGCAGCGTAAGCGTGTCGCGAAAACCTACCATCGCTATCACCGGCGTCGGTGATAGCGGCCCTTATCAACGGGTAGACGATCGTTCGCTTTTCGAAATGGTCGTCGAATCCTCAAGGGCCGCCATTGCCGATGCGGGTTTGAAGCCCAGCGATGTCGATGGCATTTTGGGTGGAAGCGGCGGGCCGACAGATGAACTTGCGTCTGCTATTGGCATCGTCAACCGGCGCTTTTCTGCATCGCCCAATGCCTCGGCGGGTGGAGCGTCTGTGGGTGGCGCTCAGCTTGCGCAGCTTGCCATCGATGCGGGGCTGGCCCGGCATGTTCTCAATCCATATGGCATCAAGCTCTCCGGTGCGAACAACGCGTATTCGTTCCACGCCCGCGATCCTCACAAGGCCGATCTCGAAATGCCCGTGGGTTTTTACGGCCAGCCCGTCTATTTCGCGTTGTGGGCGCAAGCCTACAAAGCGAAATACGGATTGAGGGAAGAGACGCTGGGCGAAATCGCGGTCGCATGCCGCAAATGGGCGCAACTGACGCCCGGTTCGCAAGCGACCGCGGCTTTGAGCATGGAAGATTATCTGGCCAGCCCAATGATCTCCACACCGCTCAAGATCCGCGATTGCTGTCTCAATACCGATGGTTCGGCGTCTTACGTGATGTCGCGTCTCGAAGATGCGCGCGCCATGAAGAACAAACCGGTCGTGGTTGCCGGTATCGCGTTATCGGCCATGCCGGTGACGTTGGGCGAAGTCTTCACCCAGAATGAAGACATGTTGGAAACGGCTGCGCGCCAATCCGCAGCACTTGCATATGCGCAATCCGGCGTCGGCCCGCAGGACCTCGATTTTGCGGAAATCTACGACTGCTTCACCGCGTCCTTCCTCATCCAGTTGGAGGATTTGGGAATTTGCGGCCGCGGCGAAGGCGGCGATTTCCTGAAAGGCGGGACGATGGCACCGGGCGGTTCATTTCCCATGAACACGCATGGCGGGCATCTCTCCAACGGTTATGTGCCGGGCGCCAATCACGTTGTCGAAGCGGTGCGCCAGCTCCGCGGCGAGCGCGGGGCGGCCCAGGTTAAAGATGCGGAGGTTGGGCTGGTGGCTGGTTTGGCCGGCAACGAACACGCCACGATGATCTTAACGGTGGACAGGTAAGGCATGGGACGTCCTGTTCATAAACCGCGCTACGATACAAATCTGATGCGCCCCTATTGGACCGCATTGTCCAAAGGCCACATCGAGTTGCCGGCTTGTTCGGAATGCGGCGCCTGGCAGTGGTATCCGCTCGATATCCCGCGTTGCCATTCCAAAGCGAAGCTCGAATGGAAGGGTGTTCCCTCAACCGGAACGGTGTTCGCGGCAACGGTCGTTCATCGCTGTTTGTTGCCGGGCGATCACAAAGACGAGGCTCCTTATACGAATGCTCTGGTCGAACTTGATGGCGTGAACGGCCCGCGTCTGGTCGTGCTGTTGGAGGAATTCGCCGATCCCGAAAAGGCGGCGGGTACCAGGGTGAAGTTGAAATCGGCAAAGGTCGACGGTCTTGCGCTGCCGGTGTTTGTGCCGGCCTAAACAGAACCATCGCCTTTGTGTAACGGCCACGCAAAGCGTGGCGGCGCAATTGAAACGTCTCAGGTAGGAACAAAGGAATGACGATCCAAAACATCTTCTCTGCCGCCAGCGGCATCGTTGAAGCACCCGATCTTTGGGAAAAACGGCTGCCGAAGAAATTCGCCGATGAGTGTCCGCGTCTGGTCGAAACGAAAGATGGGGTTGCCTGGACCGCCGCGCACCAAATGGGTAGCGTTCCGCATTACAAGGCAAGCACCCACAACGTGCATGCGACCGAACAAAAGAAGTTGCGCCGCGAAGATATTGCCCAATTGGCAACCGCTGAGGGACGGCGCGAGATTCAGGACCGCGACGAAGTCGCAGGAGAGATTCTCTATTCGATCGGCGACGTGTGGGACATGATCAATACCAGCGGCAATGACGAATTCATCACCGCTTGCTATTCTGCCTATAACGACTGGCTTTCCGAATTCTGCGCAGCCGATCCGCAACGGTTTGTCGGTGTGGCGAAAATCCCGACCACGGGTATCAAGCACGCAGCCAGCGAACTGAAGCGCGCGGCCGAAAATCTCGGGTTGAAGGGCGCAGTTCTCGATGTGTGGCCAGGCGGGTTGGATGCTCCGCCCGCGATGAAGGAGTGCGATTCGTTCTGGGAAACCGCTGCCGCGCTCAAAATTCCGGTGAGCATTCACAAGGCGCTCGATGGCAGCAAGGAAGACAAGATGCTGGTCGAGCCGGGCATGCCGCCGGCCTATCATCTTTCGCTGAACGCGATCATCTATGCCAATATCCCAGATCGTTTTCCGGATATCCGTCTGGTGTCTCTGGCACCGAACGCGGGCTGGGCGCCGGCGTTGTATGAGCAGATCAACGAAACCTATATGCGCACCGCCGCCTTGCGTAAGGTCAATTTGGGCAATCCCGATCTTTATCCTTCCGATTATCTGCGCCGCTATGTCTGGTATGTGACACAAGACGACCGTACCGCGCTTCTCAATCGCGCCTATTTTGGCGAGCATCATATGATGTGGGGATCTTTCGCATTCATGGGCGATGATTCCGCCTGGCCAAACACCCGCCAGTTGTTCGAGCGGCTGACGAGCGGCACGCCGGATGCGGACAAACAGGTGCTCGCCACCGACGTGGTGAGCCGCCTTTATGGCATCGCCAACGCAAGGCCCTTTACGGCGGAAGAACTTCAGAAGTTCGATCGCTATTCGCTGATCTAACGGCGTGGCGCCAGACCGAATTTGCAACTGCCGGACCACACAAAGGCCGGCTCAAGAGGATGATGACCATGAGTTGGGGATTCCAGACCGATCCGGAATTTCAGAAGAAACTGGACTGGATCGATAAATTCGTCACCGAAGAAGTCGAGCCGCTCGAATATGCGCTCGATTGTCATCCCTATGACGTCACCAATGCCGAACGCAACGCGCTGGTGAGGCCGCTGCAACAGCAGGTGAGGAAACAGGAGTTGTGGGCGTGCCACCTCGAGCCCGAATTGGGCGGGCAGGGTTATGGCCAGCTCAAGCTTGCGCTGATGAACGAAATACTCGGGCGTTCGTCTTATGGTCCCATCGTATTCGGCTGTCAGGCTCCGGATTCCGGCAATGCCGAGGTTCTTGCCAAATACGGAACCGAATTCCAAAAAAAGAAGTATCTTCAGCCGCTGCTCGACAACGAAATCGTCTCCTGTTTTTCGATGACGGAACCGCAAGGCGGTTCAGACCCGAAGGTTTTCACTGCGAATGCGGTTCTCGACGGCGATCACTGGGTCATCAACGGCGAGAAGTGGTTTTCCAGTCATGCCCATCTCGCAAGTTTTCTGATCACCATGGTGGTCACCGATCCGGATGCGACGCCTTATAACCGTCTTTCGACTTTCATCGTTCCGGCAGATGCGCCGGGTATAGAAATGATCCGCAACATGCCACACGGCATGAGCAAGCGGCCGGGCCATGCCTATCTACGCTATAACAATGTGCGGGTGCCGAAAGATCATTTGCTTGGTCCGCGCGGCGGCGGCTTTGTGGTGGCGCAAACTCGGCTTGGGGGCGGGCGGATCCATCATGCGATGCGCACCTTGGCGCAATGCCAGAAGGCGCTTTCCATGATGTGCGAACGCGCGCTCAGCCGTTACACGCAAGACAGCTTGCTTTCGGAAAAGCAGTTGGTGCAGGCGATGATCGCCGACAGCTGGGCGGAGATCGAACAGTTCCGCCTTCTGCTGCTGCAAACGGCATGGAAGATCGATCACTATCAAGACTATATGAAGGTCCGCAAAGACATCTCGGCTATCAAGATGCTGGCGCCGAAAGTCCTCCATGATGTAGCGGCGCGGTGTCTGCAGATTCACGGCTCGCTTGGCATCACGCCCGATATGCCGATCACGAATTTGGTGCTCGAAAGCTTCCACATGGGCCTCGCCGACGGGCCTACCGAAGTGCACAAGATCACCGTCGCCAAGCAGGTGCTGCGCAACTATCGCGGAACCGACGGGAAATTCCCCACGCAATATATTCCTTATCGGGAAGCGGAAGCGGCAAAGAAGTATCCGAAAGCCGCAGAGAGTAAGAAACGCGCCGCGCAATGAATGAGGGCGATGAGTTTCTGACTGTTGCGCGGGTGCAAGATGTTCCCGAGAACGGTCAGAAAACCATTTCTGTCGACGGAAAATCCGTTCTTCTGTGCAAATCGGAAGGCCAGTATTTCGCTGTGCAGAACCGCTGCACCCACGACATGGAGCCACTGACCGGCGGCGTCGTGCGCAAATGCACCATCGTCTGTCCGATACATGGCGCGCGTTTCAGCCTGCGCAATGGCGTGCCGTTCGGTCCGCCTGCATTCGAAGCGCTGGCCGTTTATGAGGTGCGCGTAGAGGGTGGTGCGATTCAGATAGGCCGCGATCCCAAACCGGCAGGGTGACGTTCGTTGACAAATATGCGCATATTTATCATCGTGCGCGCCGAAGGCAGAAAGCAGAGCTATGGCATCGACCGACAAGCCGAGCACCGAAGCGTTGAAAGGCATTCTCGATCGTCTGGGCCTGCCGGCGGTGAAGCGCCACATCCTTCTCTGTGCGGAACAAACGAAGCCGAAATGCTGCGACAGGGATTTGAGCATCCAGTCGTGGGATTATCTGAAACGCCGATTGTTCGAGCTTGGCCTTGTGGGACAGGGCGGCGTTTTTCGAACCAAGGCCAATTGCCTTCAGGTTTGCCAGGGTGGGCCTATTGCGGTCGTTTATCCCGAAGGCGTGTGGTATCGCGGCTGCACAACCGAAGTGCTGGAGCGCATTATTCAGGAACATCTGATCGGTGGCCATCCGGTCGAGGAATTTGTCATCACGCGCAAAACGCTGGAGCCGGCGCATGTGTGAGTGCGCGGTTACTACCTATGCCGACGCCTGCAAATCGGCCGTCCGCGAAACCTATGCGCAATTGCGGCGTAATGGCATCGATGAAAGCAGCGCCTTTCGTTCGGCGTTGAACGTGCTCAGGCTTCGGCACAAGGATCTCAGGCTCAACGAAGCCGGTTATCTGGTCGCGTCATGGCTCGCCGCAGATGACGGTGAGACCTCCGCCCAGCAGGATTGATCGGAAAAGATATGGCCGAGGCGATTGGTTCCACGGAAGCTTCCCAACCGGTACGCGAAGCCCATCGCTTCGACGAAGCAAAGCTCAGCGGCTATCTTTCGAAAAACCTCGAAGGCTTCTTGGGGCCTTTGAGTGTGCGCCAATTTGCAGGCGGCCTGTCAAACCCGACCTATCTGCTGGAAACACCGTCAAAGAAATATGTGCTGCGGCGCAAGCCGCCGGGCGTGCTGCTGAAGTCGGCACATGCTGTCGACCGCGAATTCCGCGTGATGTCGGCGTTGCATGAAGTCGGTTTTCCTGTGCCGCGTCCTTATCTGTTGTGTGCCGATGAAACGGTGATCGGCACGATGTTCTTCGTCATGGAGCACGTTCCTGGCCGCGTCTTCATCGATTGCACCATGCCCACACTCTCGCGCGAGGAACGCGGGGCGCTTTTCGATTCGGTCAACGAAACGCTTGCCAGATTGCATAGCGTCGATCTCAACCAGACTGGTCTTGAAGACTATGGCCGTCCGGGGAATTATTTCGCGCGTCAGATTTCGCGCTGGAGCACGCAGTATGAGCAGTCCAAGACGCAGGACATTCCGGAAATGGACAAGCTAATGGCTTGGCTGCCCGGTGCCGTGCCGCCAGAAAGCAAGCCGGGCCTGATTCACGGCGACTTCTCCTTCCACAACGTGCTCATCCATCCCACCGAACCGCGCGTGGTGGCCGTAGTGGATTGGGAATTGTCCACACTCGGCGATCCGCTGGGCGATCTCACCTATCACGCGATGGAATGGTATCGCCCGCCCGGCATGGATGGTCGCGGAACATTGCGCGGCGCTGACCTGAAAGCGCTCGGCGTTCCAACTTTTGAAGAATATGTGCAGCGCTATTGCGATCGCATGGGTTTCGGGCCGGTCAACAATCTTTCGTTTTATCGCGCCTACAATCTCTTCCGCGTCGCCGCGATCGTGCAGGGCGTTGTGGGCCGCGCAACGGTTGGCGCATCTGCCAATGATCCCAACGAACATGCTTGGCGGGTGCGTCCGCTCGCGGCCGCCGCGTGGGATGAAGCGCAGAAAGCTGGTGCTGTCTAACTCGCCTGATAGACGATGTGCCCGCCGACAATGGTGGCCGCAACGGCATCCGCCGAAAGATCCGCAAGCACATCCCGTAATGGCGCCGCGAGAAGACACAGGTCGCTCTGCGCCCCAATGCAAACTTTACGCGGTGCACCGCCGGGACTACCTGCATCCTTGAGATAAAGATCCAACGCCTGCGGTGGAGAAAGTCGCTCGTCTTTGCCCAAAGCTTGGCCGCCGCGTGTCACCCGGTGCACGGCAGATCGCATGGCAGCCCAAGGATCAACGGTGGAATAAGGCGCATCCGAACTTCCCGCGAGTCCGATGCCGCTCTCGATCAGGCTTGCCGCGCGATAAAGAGAGTTGGCATCTTCTTCCTCGACGTCGCGCAGATAACGATCACCACGTTCGAAAACAAAAGAAGGTTGCGTCACCACTGTCAGGCCCAGCGAAGCAATCTGCTCAATCGCCTCCCGCGAGATAATGCCGCCATGCTCGATTCGATCACGCTCGCGCGAACCCGCCGTGGCGAATGCCGCCAGCGTCAATGCAAGTTCCGTGGCGGTGACACAGTGAACCGCCACCGCGCGATGCCACCGCCGTGCGGCATCTATCCGGCCGATTATCGTTTCAATATCCGGCAAGCTTGCGTCGTCCAGCAATATCTTCACCGGCCCTACACTGTATTCCGCGGCTGGCGGAAGTTCTCCTGCACTCATCAATATTGCCCGCTGCGGCAAAGCACCTGCGCGAATTTCTTGGGCGATGTGTTGTGCCGAGCGCGCATCGTTTGTCACGCTGGCATCCGTCACGGAGCTGATGCCGAAAGCCGCCATCTGCCGTCCTATCGCGCCCAAAGACGGCGGCGTTCGCCCAAGCCGGTCGTTGAGCCAAGCGTCGCCCCGCCATATCCGTCCCGTCGGATTTCCGTCGGCTTCGCGTTCCACACATTCGGGCCAGTTTCCCGGCTCCAATACTTTCCCAAGCGCCAATGTATTCAAAAGCCAATACGCGCCGCTCTGATGTTGAACGCGAACCGGATTGTTCTGCGTTAGCCGATCAAGCCCCTCGCGATCCAATGGCCCGCATGTGCTCTCGTGATATCCCGTGACACGCAGCCAGGCGTGAGGTCCGAGCTTCGATACGGCATCCGATAAACGCTGTGCCAGGGAGCCGGGTTGATCATCGGCCCGCAACGATTCCCTTTGGGCGGCCAGCGAGAAAAGATGGATATGCTGATCCGCAAGTCCCGGGATCAGCGCGCCACCTTTACCGTCGATTTCTTCCCGTCCATGCAAATGTTGCTTGCCGATCTCGACAATCCGCTGGCCGCGCAGTCCGGCGTGAAGGCCCGCTTGCCCCTCGATCTCGATATTGGAAAGCACCAGATCGAACATGGTCCTACACCGGTTCTTGCTGGGTGAGTTTGTGAACGGTTCCTGCCGCCGTTCTCGCAAGCGCGGCGTCCACCAGATATCCACCACCGCGTGTCAGCGCTTCAAATGCGCCGGCCGCCGCCGCCAGTCCGGTCAGCGGATCGGCGATTGCATCGCCAAAAAACAAGGGGTGGCCTTCGCTCCAGCGCACCAACCCTCCGGCCGCTGCTGCGTCGTCGCCGAAAGCCACGCGGCCTGCACGATCGTCAAGCCAACCATATCCGGTGATCGCAACCCACACCAAAGATGGATTAGCCTGAAAGATTTCTGTCAGGCTTATTCCAAGCTGATCGAAAGCACGCGGCCGCGCACTGGTGATCACTACGTCCGCTGCAAGCATTGACGAGCGCAGTTGTTCGACATCGCCGGAATCGCGGAAGTCCAGCGCACGGTGCGTCTTCATTCCGTTCAGCCATTCATAGAAAGCGCCGTCATCGGGCCGTGCGGTACTGTCTATCTTGAGAACGTCAGCGCCCATTTCGGCAAGCAACGCGCCACAAAGGGGGCCCGCCCATAGCGCGGAAAGATCAACAACACGCAAGGGCGACGATTTTGTTGAGCGTATGTCACCTGCGGTCACAAGTGGTGCAAGCACATCTCTGGAAACGACTGATCCCACCCGCGCCACCGCGAGGCTCAGTTGCTGTGCACCGTTCACAAGTTCATCCGCGTGGCGTTCTCGCGCTGCTGCGACGATTGCGGGCCACGGTTCCCTGTCGAAGCCACATCCGATCCAAGCGGGCACCAATTCCAGATCGCTCTGGCGCGGCAGATTCACACTTATCCAACCATCGTGTGTCTGAACCATCCGGCATTTCCGGTTGGCAGACCAAAGCCCCGGCGGAGAAAGCGGAAAATAGGTAGCGCGTTCGGTGAATATGTCTTCGCGCAGGCGCACAGTTTTTCCGAGCCGCGAGGATCCTTCCGCGATCCTGCCCGACAGGATGGCAAACGCTTCGCTGACTGCCATTTCCACCGAATAGGTCATGCGAGGCCATCAATCAGGCCCCAGGCAAGAGCCGTCTCTGCATCAAGCTTCTCGCCCGTAAGCGCAAGAAAACAGGTGCGATGCCTTCCAATCCGCCTCGTAATGGTCACGGTTCCCCCGGCACCGGGGATCAGTCCCATGGAAACTTCCGGCAATCTGAACCAGCTACCGCGCACCGCGACGACCTCTGCGGCAGCGGCCGGCAGTTCGATTCCGGCGCCGATGCAGGCGCCTTGCAGCCGCGCCGTCACACGCCGGGAAAGTTTGTGCAAAAGGCTGACTGGCGATTGTTGCATGCGGATCAGATGTGCGGCGGCCACATCGGTCGTGGTTCCGAACTCATCCAGATCGCCGCCCGCGCAAAAGGCCGGACCATCGCCCATCAACACAATGTTTCTGGTGTCGGATTCTGCCAGCGCAAATTCGAACGCTTCCACCAGTTCGTCCCTCATGCGGGCGTCAAGGGCGTTGCGTGCCTCCGGCCGGGAAAGAACGATATGCAATGTTCCGTTCATTTCGAGCCGCACCCTCGGCGCCGCCGATGTTGCCCTTATCCGTCTGGGCGTTATCTCGCGCCAATGGGCGAACTCACGCCCGGCCAGCAGCATGGAATAGGCGAGCGATTCCATGGTCAGCGCCGATTCGAAGCCAATGTTGGCGCTGTGGCGAAGAACCGATGCAAGCGTCACCGCGGCGACGGGATTGGTTGCAACCGCTGTTTGAAGTTTTGCAATCGCGCCATTTACATCTCGCGTTCCAACCCAGGGCTGTGGAGGATCGGTTTCTTCGCAAAGCAGGATATCGAAGGCCGCCGGGTCATTGCAGACACCGATGTTATCGCGGCAGACGCCGACAATGATTTTTCCGGTCGGCAATTCAGCCTTGCCGTCCTTCAAATCCACCACTTCCAGCACCGTTTCCGGCTCGCCAGGGGGTATCGCTAGACCGGCTTGCGCCACAAAATTTCTCCCGCGGAAACGCGATTTTATGCGCAAAACGGGCCTGATGGCACGTTTTCCGGTGACTATTCCGGCAGGCGCCAAAAAAGGGCTGGACAAGGCAGGGTGTCCCGGCCGAAAAACATGCGCCTGATTACCATGTTATCGGCGGTCTGCAGGCAATGCCGGACTGTGTTAAGTTGACGTGGGAAACACAATCTCTGTCCGGCGTTCGAGTTGGGGCTACGTGTAAAGAAGGCCGTCAGGGAGGTTTTGACAATGCGAACAAGAAAATCGGGCCCGCTGGAGGGTCTTCGTGTCGTCATCCTGCCCTGGCACATGTCCGCGAAAGTCGCTGGCATGCTGCTCGCCGACAACGGCGCTACGGTTATCGAATTGATCAGGCCAGGACTTGAGCCCGAACCCGGCTGGGAGCTTGCAGAAGGCGTCTGGCAACGCGGCAAGGACATCGTGCCGTTCGAAGGCAAAGATCAACTGGCAACGCTCATTGCCGCTGCTGATGTCTTCATCAGCGATTTTCACACCAGCGAACTTGCCGAACTCGGCGTCAACCCGGATGATCTTTGCGCCCGGCAGCCCGGATTGGTTTGTTTGCAGATCTCCGGATATGGCCGCGATTCCGTTCGCGAAAAAGATACCTGGTCCGAAGTCCTTGTCTGGGCGCATCTTGGATTTTATCAGCGCCAGGCCGGCACCCGCGAAGGCCCAAAGATGCCGACGTTCCCTGCCGGCAGCTATGCCACTGCGTTCAACAGCATGACGGCGATCCTCACCGCCTTGCATGTGCGCAACGCAACCGGCCGGGGCCAGGTTGTCGAAACGTCGATTGCAGATGGTCTCGCCTCGCAACAGGGCATGATGTGGTATTGGTCGGAACTGGATTCCGCACCCGATACGCCGATCAACATCAGCAAAGGCGGCATGGGCCGTCTCGTGCTCGAATCCTATCTCTGCGCCGATGCGGAATGGGTGCATGTCCACAGTGGATCGAAGGGCGGCTTTTCGCGGCTGATGGCGCTTGCGGGGCTTCAAGAGCAGATCCCGCCGATCCCGACCGATGCGGCATCCGAAATCGGCCAGCCCATCGAGCCGTGGCAGATCGAACTGATCCACGAAACCTTGCCGGCGATGTTCGCTGGAAAGACGCGCGCGGAATGGCTCAAAACCCTGCGCGATCTCGATATCCCCGTGATGCCCGATCTTCTGCCTGGTGAAATCTATGTCGATCCGCAGGTGCTGGAGAACCAGCTTTCCGCACTTGTCGAATTGCCTTCGGGCGAAACGGTTCGTGCCGGTGGCGCCGTGGTCAAATTCTCTGAAACGGTTTCGTCACCTGCCATTGTCGCGCAACGCAAGGTCAGTACCGATGAAGCGCTTGCCGACCTGAAGACCGCTATCACGCGCACGCCGCCCGTGAAGGAAGGCAACGCCGATCCTTCAAGCCAATTCCCGCTCAAGGGATTCAAGATTGTCGATTTCGGCGTATTCTTCGCAGGCCCCTTTGCCAGCCGCCTGCTCGCGGATCTCGGCGCAGAGGTGATCAAGATCGAAAATCTTGCCGGTTGTCCGATGCGTCCGGTCTCGAGCGGTCGTTATTTCAATGCTGCCAACCATCACAAGCGCACGCTTGCGCTCAATCTGAAGAAGCCGGAATCGCGCGCCATTGTCGAAAAGCTGGTCAAATGGGCCGATGTCGTTCAGCACAATCTGCGCCCTGGCGTCGCGGAAACGCTTGGCATGGGCTACGAAGATCTTCGCGACATCAGGCCAGACCTGATCTATTGCCATTCGCCGGCCTTCGGTTCTATCGGCCCTTATCGCGGCTATCCCGGTTTCGAACCGCTGTCTTCCGCGATCACCGGCCTGATGATGCGTCATGCCGATTGCAAATATGTCGGGCCCTATTATGCGATCGGTAGTATGGATCCCGGCAACGGTCTTCTGGGTGCGGCCAGCATCATGATGGCGCTCTATCATCGCGATCGCACAGGCGAGGGCCAGTTCATCGAATGTCCGCAAACCGGCTCTGCGATTCTGAGTACGCTCGATACGGTGATGCGCGAAGACGGCTCGATCCAGGACCCGCTTGCCGTTGACGAAGAGCAATATGGCTTCTCGTGGTGGTCGCGGCTTTATCAATGCCGCCAGGGGTGGCTTGTCGTGCACGGCTGGGCCGCACCGGCGCGCCAAGCGCTGCTTGAGGTCACCGGCGCCGGCGAAGCAAGCGCCATCGAAGATATTTCGAATTGGGCAGCCAAACTTTCCGTCGACGAAGCGGTCGCCAAACTGCGTGCTGCCGGTGTGCCGGTCGAAAAGATCGGTGCGCCATACAAGGGCGACAATTATTTCTTCGAGGAGGAGAACGTCCGGTTCAATCGCGTCATCGAATTCACCAATCACCCGCGTTGGGGCCGTTATCGCGATCTGGGCCAATTCTGGCGCTTCTCAGCTTCGCCTCTGCGCTTGCCGAAGGATGGCCATTTCGTTCCCGAGATCGGTGCCTATTCGCGCCAGATACTGGCGGAACACGGTTTCGGCGTCGCTGAAATCGATGAACTCATCGCCAAGCGTGTTGTGGGCGCACCGCAAGAGACCGAGCGCCCGCGCGAAAAACGCGAACTGGCCGCCACATGATATTGAAGGAGAAGCTTGCGTTATGGAGTTGAAGCCGGGATCGCGTTTTAAGAGCGCCGTCTGCACGACCGAAGTGGTCGTCGTTCGCCCTCCTAAGACCCCTGTCACAGTGGAATGCGGCGGCGCGCCGATGGTGGCGCAAGGTGAAACTGTGCCCGCCGGCATCACGATATCTCCCGAGCACAACAACGGAACCCTGCTCGGCAAACGCTATATCGATGGCGAAACCGCGCTCGAATTGTTGTGCGCGAAAGCGGGCGAAGGGTCTCTCTCCGTAAATTTGCGGTCGCTGGCCATCAAAGATGCCAAGCGTCTGCCGTCATCCGATTGAAGGCACAAAGTGAACCTGCCGCTTCTGCTGGAAATGGCTGCCGATTGTCTCGGCCAACGGCCGGCACTTGGCCGCATTGCCGCGCCAATCGGCTACAGCGAATTGCTGAGCCATGCGCGTAACGCCGCGGCGCAGTTGAGCGTTGTTCCCGCCGAACGCATCGCCTATATCGGTTTGAATTCGCCGTCTCTTGCTGTCGCGCTGTTTGCCAGCGGTATGATGGGCCGCGCTTTTGCACCGCTGAACTACCGCCTGCCGGATGCCGATCTGGCGCGCATTGTTGCGCGCACAGCCCCGTCCATCGCAATTGTCGACGATGATATGGCTCCGCGTATCCCGCCGACGCCGGGCGTTACGGTGATCACCAGAAGCCGGTTCGATGTGCTTGCCCGCATCCCTGTTGCGGAAATGCCGGATGTGATGATCGGAGAGGACGATATCGCGATCGTCCTTTTCACCAGCGGCACCACGGGCGAACCCAAGGCGGCGGCGCTCAAGCATCGCAATCTCGTCTCCTATGTCATTTCCACCGTCGAATTAGGCTCGGCTGAGGCCGATGAAGCAGCGCTTGTTTCCGTTCCGCCCTATCACATCGCGGGAGTGTCCGCGCTCCTGACCGGCATTTATGCCGGCCGGCGCATCGTTCATCTGTCTGCATTTTCGGAAAAAGACTGGGTGGAAACTGCCCGTTCCGAAAATATTACCCATGCGATGGTCGTGCCGACCATGCTTCAGCGCATTCTCGACGAGATGGATCGTTCCGGCATAAAGCTTCCGGCTCTTCGCCATATCTCCTACGGCGGCGGACGCATGCCGCTTGCTGTGATCGAACGCGCGATGCAGCAGTTGCCCGATGTCGATTTCGTCAACGCTTACGGCCTCACCGAAACCAGTTCGACCATCGCGGTGCTCGCGCCCGAAGATCACCGTAGGGCGTTCCATTCCGACGATCCTGACGTGAGGAAACGCCTGGGCTCCGTCGGGCGGCCTTTGCCGCACATCGAACTTGAAGTCCGTGACAGTGAAGGCAAGTCAGTGGCCGCCGGTGTGACGGGCGAAATCTGGGTGCGCGGCGATCAGGTTTCGGGCGAGTATATCGGCCGCAACGCGCTTGGCGGCGATGGTTGGTTCGGCACCAAAGACGGGGGCTGGCGCGATGCGGAAGGTTATCTTTTCATCGACGGCCGGCTGGACGACGTGATCGTACGTGGCGGCGAAAACATCTCGCCCGGCGAAATCGAAGACGTGCTGAGAGGCCACCCCGCGGTGGCGGATGTGGCTGTTGTCGGTGTGCCGGACCAGGAATGGGGTGAACGCATTGTCGCAGCGGTGGTCCTGAGGGACGACGCCTCGGAAGACACGCTAAGACAGTGGACCAGACGGCGCTTGCGCTCGACCAAGACGCCCGATTCGATATTCTTCCGGGCATCGCTTCCGTATAATGAAACCGGCAAGGTGCTTCGCCGGGTGCTGCAGGCAGAATTTGGCAAGTCGGCACCGGTAGCGCATACTACATAAGGATGCGGGCGGGGACTCGAATTGGCAAAAGCGACCAGAAAAAAAAGAAAGCCGGCACCAACAATAGCACCAGCAGCAGCAAAGCCACGGCCTGTCCGGCGGATTCAACGAAGCCTGAAGACAGCGGAAATCATCGCCCGCGATATCGTTCGCGATATCGCCGAACGTGGGTTGAAGGCCGGCACCGCGCTGCCGCACGAAACCACGATGATGGAGCAATATGGGGCGGGCCGGGCCTCGATCCGTGAAGCTCTGCGCATCCTTGAAGCGCAGGGGCTTATCTATCTGAAGCCTGGCCGCAATGGCGGTCCCGTTCTGGCCGAAACCGGGCCGGAGCAGCTGGGCCGTTTCCTGACGCTCTTTTTGCGCCTTTCGGATGCGACCTATGGCGATCTCGCAGACTTCATGCTGACAGTCAGCCCGCGTCTAGCCGAATCTGCCGCCGCCAATCCCGATCGCGCAGCGGTGCGCAATTCGATCAAGCTAACCGGCCGCAACCCTTGCGCTTTCACATATTCCACGCCCAGCGAGCCTGCCGATCTGGGACCGCATTCGATGATCAACCGGCTCGCCGCAAGTCCGGTGCTCAGCATGTTCGCTGATGCGGTCGATTCTGTCTTTAACGCGCATACGCTTGCCGTCACCAAGGGCGAGGATTTTCTCGATATCGCCGAAGCGGATCATCACGCTATTGCGGTTGCCGTTGTCGAAGGCAAGCCGGAGCGTGCTCGCCAGCTCATGAAAAAACATATCGAGCGTATCCTCGATTACACGCGCTTGCGCGCGCCTCACATTTTCGAGCAACGCATCGAGTGGAAGTAAAGAGCTAAGCGACCGCGCGCTTCAGGAAATCTATAATTCGTTCTTCGAAAACGGCGTTATTGTCGCCCACCACCATATGGCCTGCATCCCGCACCGATGTGGTTTCCAGATGCGGAATAAATTCGCGCAACGCGTCTTCGCTTCCTTCGTCGATCACATCGCTGCGTAGCCCGCGCACCACCAATGTCGGAACGGTCACATTCTTTGCCGCTTCTTCCAGCTCTTCTCTCGGCATGATGGGCACGCCATCTTCCAAAGGACGTCTCAACATCGCCGGATCCCAATGCCAGAAATAATGTCCGTCCTTGACCCGCAGGTTCTTTCGCAGGCCTGAAAGGTCCTCACGGCGCGGCTGTTCGGGACGATAGTCGCTGATCGCATCGGCAGCTTCTTCCAGCGTTTTGAAACCCTTCACGTGCCGGTGCATGAAATCGGTGATGCGCTTGGCGCCATCTGGCCGCACATTGATTGCAACATCTACCAGAATGAGCGCCAAGACTTTTTCCGGCTCGAGCGTTCCCGTTACAAGCAGTGAGGCAAGGCCGCCCAGCGACGCGCCGACAAGTATCACCGGGCCCGCTGTGACGGCCCGGATGATCGCGGCGATGTCTTCGGCGTGATGTTGTATAGAATAATGCCGTTCGGCCGACCAATCGCTGTCGCCATGGCCCCGCAGATCGAGAGAGAGGACGCGATAGCCCTCCTTGGCGAGCGTTCGCGCGGTCGAACCCCACGAATGCCGTGTCTGTCCGCCGCCATGGGTCAGCACCACGAATGTCCCGTTTGCGGGACCGATCAGATCGCCGCACAGCCGGTGGCCATTTGCACCTGAAAAACGGTGCGTTTCTGCGAGGTGTTCAACAGTCATGGCCCGGCTCTGGCGTCGTCGCTTGACATCTCAAAATTATGCTAATCATATCAATGAAATTAAGTCCACCCGGCACCAAGGCCGGGCAGAGGTGAAACAGGGATGGAACTGCGAAATCTCGGTCAGTCCGGTTTGCGCGTCAGCAAGGTCGGCCTCGGCTGCAACAATTTCGGCGGCAAGGTCGATAATGCGGCGTCGAAGCGCATCATCGATGCGGCGCTGGATGCGGGCATAAACTTCCTCGACACGGCGGATGTATATGGCGGCTTCGGCGGCTCGGAGGCGGCGATCGGTGAAGCGCTTGGCACACGCCGTCAGCACGTCGTGGTCGGCACGAAATTCTCCTATCCGATGGACAAGGAAGGCAAGAAAAAGGGCGGTTCGCGCTCCTATGTCATTTCCGCATTGGAAGATAGCCTGCGCCGGTTGAAGACGGATTGGATCGATCTTTATCAGATGCATTTCCCCGATCCGCTCACGCCGATCGAAGAAACCCTGCGCGCTCTTGATGACGCCGTCACCCAGGGCAAAGTTCGCTACATCGGCTTTTCCAATTTTGCGGGCTGGCAGATCGCCGATGCCGCCTGGATAAGCCGCACGTCGCATCGCACCGCCTTCATCTCGGCGCAAGACGAATACAGCCTGCTGTTTCGCGACGTTGAGAAAGAGGCTCTGCCCGCCGCGCGCAGGTTTGGTCTTGGCTTCCTGCCGTATTTTCCTCTGGCGAGCGGCCTTCTAACCGGAAAATATCAGGCGGGTTCGCCGCCGCCTGCGGGTTCAAGGTTCGCGACCACCATGCTGGGCCGCAAGCACGCGCAATATTCGGGCTTCGAAAAGATTGATCGCCTGAAGGCTTTTGCGGCCGAGCGCAATCACAGTTTGCTGGAGTTGGCGTTTTCCTGGCTTGCCCGCCAGCCGGTGGTGTCCAGCGTGATCGCTGGTGCTACAAATCCCGAACAAGCCTTGCAAAACGCCGTGGCAGCCGATTGGATATTGAGCAATCAGGACCTCGCCGATATCGACGAGCTTCTGTCCGAAAGCTGAGGGGCGATCATGGCGCCGCGTATCATCTCAATGACGCCTGCGACCATGTCGAAATACGCTTCGTCATCACCTGACGTTGTGAGTTGGGCGGCAAAAGCCGGTTACACCCATGTGGGGTTGCGTGTGCTGACGGCGGTGGCCGACAGCGACCATCCGATGCTGCCGGGACGGCCGATGATGCGCGAAACCAAAGCGCGTCTGGAAGGCGAGGGCATCACGCCGTTCGAGGTCGAAGTCGCACGGTTGGACCCGCAAACCGAAGTGGCGGCTTTTGCACCTCATCTGGAAGCGGCGTCGCTTTTGGGCGGTAAGCATCTTGTCGCCATCGGCGACGATCTGGATTTGCCCCGCCTCACCGCCAATTTCGCAGCGTTGTGCGATCTTGCCGCGCAGTTTGGCCTCACCGTCAATCTCGAGGCGACATCTTATTATGTGGTGAATTCCATCGCGCGCGCCCGTGCCATCGTCGATGCAGTGGCCAAGGCAAATGCCGCCGTCGCACCGGATCCACTTCATTTCTACCGTATGAACGACAGCTTGGACGATCTGCATGCACTACCGCATGTGAACGTCCTGCAGTTTTGCGATGCGCCCGCGCAAGGTTCATCGATCCCGGAAGAGCGCATGGCCGAAGCGCGCCAGGAAAGACTGCCGCCTGGCGAAGGTGGGCTCGATCTCAGAAGTTTCGTCAGGGCACTCGATCCCGGCCTTCCCGTCAGCGTCGAAGTGCCGATGATGCGCGCGCTCGAAAGCGATGGGCCCGTTGCGGTGGCCGCACGCCTCCTCGCCGCCACGCGAAAAGTGCTCGCCGAAGTCGGCAGCGCGTCTTAGGCGGCCTGCGTCAGGCTGTTGCGCAATTCCGGTTTGAGGATTTTGCCGTTGGCGTTGCGCGGCAACGGTTCGCGCTGAATCACAATCTCAGCCGGCACTTTGAACGATGCCAGCCGCTCCGCTACGAACGCTCGCAATTCCTGCGCGCTAGCCTGCGAGTCTTCCTTCAGCGTAACGAACCCCACGGGCTCCTCGCCAAGCAGCCGATGAGGCCTGCCCACAAGCGCTGCATCCATTACGGCCGGATGATCGTAGAGGACGTTTTCCACTTCCACGCAATAGATGTTCTCGCCGCCACGGATCAGTATGTCCTTGGCGCGATCGACGATATAACAAAACCCTTCTTCATCCACCCGTGCCAGATCGCCCGTCTTCACCCACCCATCGATGAAGGTTTGCTGAGTTGCGTCGGGCTTGTTCCAATATTCTTTCACGACCTGTGGTCCTTTGAACCACAATTCGCCGACTTCGCCGATGGGCAGTTCGGCGCTGCTATCCGGATGCATGATCTTGATGTCACCCACAGGCAGCGAAGGCCCGCAACTTGTCGGGCGGTTGGCGTAATCTTCAGAGGAGTGTCCTAGCGCAAGGGCCGATGTTTCCGTCATGCCCCAACCGTGACCGGCCGCCGTTTGCGGCATGGTCGCGTTGATCCGGCGCATCAGATCGGGTGGCGCCGAAGCCCCGCCATATCCCAATCCCACCAGCGATGAAAGATCGTATTTTTCACGTGCGGGATGTTCCACAAGCTGTAACGCTATCGTGGGCACTGCGGTGATCGCCGTCACGCGTTCGCGCTCGATCAAGCGCATCGCTTCTTCTGTATCCCAGCGGCGCATCATCACCAATTTGCTGCCGGCATTGAGCACAGGCGAAAGTATGGCGAAGCATCCCGTGACATGGAAAAACGGAACGGTGATCAGCACCGCGTTCTGTGCAGCCGGGTCGGGTGCGGGAATCGGTTCGCCACGCCGCACGAATGTGCGGGCGGCTGAGAATGCCGCGCCAGTAATGTTGGAAAGCATGTTGCGATGGGTGGCAAGCGCACCCTTTGGGCTCCCTGTGGTGCCCGACGTATAGAAAATCGTCGCGTCGTCATCGGGCGCGATTTCGACGTCCGGCAAATCCGCATCCGGCAGGCCGTTCCAGTCCGACGGGTTGCCGATAACGGTTTCCAATTGGATCGTCTTCGTGCCGTCTGCCTTTCCGGCGCGAGAGACATATATGCTCTCCAACTCCGTGCATTGATCGAGCGACGGCGCGATCCGCTCGTAACGTTCCGGATCGACGAAGGCGAAACGCGCCCTGGAGTCTTTCAGCCCATAGAGCAGTTCCGGTCCTGTCCACCATGCGTTCAAAGGTGTGGCGATCGCGCCAGCCACCGAAGCGGCATAGAATGCCACCACCCACTCCGGAAGGTTGCGCATCGCGATGACAACGCGGTCACCTTTGCGCAACCCGCGCCCCCGCAAATCGCGGGCCAGCGCTGCCACCGCGCGGTGAAAAGCATTGAACGAAACAGTCTCATCGCCATTGACGAGAAATATCCTTTCGTCGTGTGCTCGTGCCGACGCCACGACCTCACGATTGGAACGTGGCGCGTGTTTCCACGTCCGCATCTGTGTGCCCCGTATTTCCATTGCCTCCATTTCAAAGGCAGAGCCGGGTCCGGTAAGAATGGCATTTGCTTGCGCAAGGGTAACGGCAGGCCAGGGGGGCCTTGCGATCTTCGTATCGGGTTTTTCTACGGCAATAGTTTCCAAAAGCACCATCTCCCTGATTGTTCTACCGGCCGACGTTTTGTTCCAAAACCGCTGTGCCGCCTCGGATTTTGAAGGTGGAGAATTGCCGACGGCGTTTTCCCCAGAGCAAAGTGCCGCATTTTCAAAAGCACGGCAACGGAATCATGCTAATATTTAGACTATTATAGAAACTAACAGTTGTATCTCTGCCGGATACGGTGAAAATCAGGGCGCCTGCCGGCCGCACGCGGGTATCCGAAAGGTCTGTAATGAATCTGACTCTCACACCCGAAGACGAACGGTTTCGCGACGAAGTTCGCCAATTTCTCGAAACAAGCCTGACTGCGGAATTGAAGGAAGCCACGCGCTGCCAGACCGGCGTCTTCGTCGATAAACGATACAGTCTAGCGTGGCAGAAAATTCTCTATGCCAAAGGTTGGGCGGCGCCCAATTGGCCGAAGGAGCATGGCGGCACCGGCTGGACCGAGGCCCAACGCTATATTTTTGCCATCGAATGCGCGCGTGCGGGCGCGCCCGCGCTTGCCCCAATGGGCATGCGCATGGTGGCGCCGGTAATCATGCGTTACGGAACGCAGGCGCAGAAAGATTTTTACCTCCCGCTTCTTCTGGCCGGTGAAGATTATTGGTGTCAGGGCTATTCGGAGCCCGGCTCTGGCTCCGATCTGGCATCGCTGCAACTGCGCGCGATTTCCGATGGTGACGATTACGTCCTCAACGGGTCGAAAATCTGGACCACGCATGCCCATTGGGCGAACCGGATGTTCTGTCTTGTCCGCACACGCACGGAAGGAAAGCCGCAAGCCGGAATTTCCTTTCTGCTTCTGGATATGGATATGCCCGGCATCACGGTAAGGCCCATCATCACGCTTGCCGGCGATCACGAACTCAACCAGGTTTTCTTCGACAATGTGCGGGTGCCCAAGGCCAACCGCGTGGGAGAAGAAAACGACGGTTGGACGGTTGCCAAATATCTTCTCGAATTCGAACGCGGCGGCGGAAGCTCGTCGGCAAATCTGAAATCCTCGCTCGCAAAATTGCGCGCTGCGGCCGCCGTTCAACCGGCGGATGATGGCGGCGCGCTCATCGACGATCCGACCTTCCGCAACAAGATCGCGGCGGTCGCCATCACGATCGATGCCATCGAGATCACCGAACTGCGCGTCACCAGCGAGTTGTCGGCGGGTAAAAATCCGGGCCCAGTTTCCTCGATGCTGAAGATGCAGGCAAGCAAAGCCGTCCAATCGCTGGACGAATTGGCGATCGAAGCCGCGGCCTATTATGGCTGTGCCTATCAGCCGGAAGCCCGCAATGCCGAAACGAATGAAAAGCCCATCGGGCCGGACGAACTTCTCCGCCTGATGCCGCGCTATCTCAACAATCGCGCCGCTTCCATCTACGGCGGATCGAATGAAATCCAGCACGATATCATCGCGCGGCTGGTGCTTCGGCTTTAAGCCGCATCGGGCGTCGCTTATTCTTCGGAGGTCAATCCATGCCATACCGCTATCTGGTTCTCGATGAGCCTGCTGAACATGTCAGAAGGATCACGCTCAACCGTCCGGAAAAGCGCAACGCGCTCTGCAACGAGCTCCGCGGCGAGTTGTTTGCTGCACTTGAAGATGCGGATAGGAGCGAGAATATCCGCTGCAGTATCATCCGCGGCGCTGGCAGTTGCTTTTCCGCGGGTTACGATCTCTCCCGCGAATACGGCCGTCACGTCCAGCCATTGCCGTTTTATACCGCTGGTGGCGCAGGCGAATGGGCGCGCCATGTCGTCGAAGGCTGTTTCCGCATCTGGGATATGGCCAAGCCTGTCATCGCGCAGGTTCATGGTTGGTGTCTCGCCGGTGGTTCGGAACTCGCCACTGCGTGCGATCTTGTCTATGTGGCCGAAGATGCACACATCGGCTATCCGCCCGTGCGGATGATGAGCCCTCCCGACAACCAGTTTCATCCCTGGCTCTGTGGCCTAAGGCCCGCAATGGAGATGATGCTCACCGGAGACGCCATCAATGGGGTAACAGCGGTCCAGGTTGGTTTCGCAAACCGGGCCTATCCGGTGGAAAAACTGGACGAAGAAGTGGCTTCCATTGCCGCCCGTATCGCGCTCATTCCAACCGACGTGCAGCAGATGAACAAACGATCGGTGCATCGCGCGATGGAGATCATGGGGCTGCGTGCCGCCATCAAGGCAGGCACCGAATTGCAGGCGCTGGCGCTGACCACGGAAAGTTCGCGCGCCACCTTCGCCCGCTTTCGCGAAGGCGTCACACAAGCCTTGAACGCGCGCGACGAAGCGTTTGGCGATTACCGAACCAAGTCGGATTAATTCGGTTTTTGACCCATTCCCACTGCAGGCAGCGGAAGCATTACGTCGCCGGCAAGGTGGGAGGCGCTTGATTGAATTTGAATCGAAGCTATAATTCTGCATAACATATGTATATTTAAGAATTGGGAGGCAGATCATGGTGTTAGCGGCTGAAGCGCTTGCGGAAAAGGGTGCGGATGCGCCACCGATCGTGGCCGGCCTGTTCGAGATCGCAGCCGACGGCCCGCATCTGATCGGCGGAAAGCGCAAATCGGATGGCCGCACGGTGTTTCCCATGCCAGGCGGGTTTGAGGCTCAGAAATACGAGGCTGTGAAGCTGTCGCAGGAAGGAAAGCTCTGGTCGTTCACCGTTCAGCGTTTCCGCCCCAAATCGCCGCCTTATGCGGGTGCCGATGACGAGAAGACGTTTCAGCCGTTTGCGCTGGGCTACATCGAACTTCCCGGCCAGGTGATCGTGGAATCCCGCATCGAGGTCGACAATTTTGCGCGGCTCAAGATCGGCATGCCGATGCGCCTGGCGATCGTTCCGTTCGCACGCGCCGATGGCAAAGCGGTCTCAAGCTACGTTTTTCGTCCTGTGCAATGAACAGGCTGTGCAATGAACAGGAGACAGTGAGATGAGCGAAGTTCACATCATCGGCGCAGGCATTCATCCCTTCGGCCGCACGGAAGGCCGGTCCGGGTTGGATCAGGGCATCTATGCCGTCCGCGAGGCGCTGGCCGATGTCGGGCTCGAATGGAAGGACATGCAATTTGCCTTCGGCGGATCGTCTGCCGCCGGCAGCGCCGATGCCATGCTGCCGCATATGGGGCTGACGAGCGTTCAGTTCATCAACGTCGCCAATGGCTGCGCCACGGGCGGCTCGTCGCTGCTGTCGGGTTATTGGGCGATCAAATCGGGCGAGTTCGATATCGGTGTGGTGACGGGCTTCGACAAACATCCGCGCGGTGCCTTCAATCCCGATCCCGAAGCCTCCGGTCTTCCGCGCTGGTACGGCGATGTCGGCATGATGCTGACGACGCAGTTCTTTGCGCTCAAGATCCAGCGTTACATGTCGCTTCACGGCATCACGCCGATGACCCTGGCGCGCGTCGCTGAGAAGGCGTTCGAGAACGGCGCCCGGACGCCGCATGCCTGGCGGCGCGAACCGGTGGACGCGAAAACGATTTTGCAGGCGCAGATGCTCTCCGATCCGCTGACGAAATACATGTTCTGCTCGCCGGCCGAAGGCGGGGCAGCCCTCATCCTGGCGTCCGACAAGAAGATGCGCGAACTGGGCCTCAAAGGCCCGCGCATTCTGGGCGCGGCGGTGCGCACGCGCGTGAACGGCTCGTTCGAAGTGTTCTCGCCCTCGCTCGATATCGAGCGAGGCCCTTCTCCCACCGAAATCGCGTCGAAGGTGGCGTACGAGATGGCCGGCGTCGGTCCTGATGAAATCGACATCGCGCAGATCCAGGATACGGAAAGCGGCGCCGAGATCATGCATATGGCGGAAAATGGCCTGTGCCAGAACGGCGAGCAGGAAAAGATGCTCGCCGATGGTGAGACGCGCCTTGGCGGCAAGTTGCCGATCAACACCGATGGTGGCTGCCTTGCATGCGGCGAGCCCATCGGCGCATCGGGCCTGCGTCAGGTCTACGAAAACGTGCAGCAACTGCGCGGCCGCGCAGAAGGCCGCCAGGTCGAAAACGCTAACATCGGATACAGCCAGGTCTATGGAGCGCCAGGTTTGTCGGCGGTGGCTATTCTCGCCGCCTGACCGGCGCGGGTAGAAATGTCTTCTCGCGCGAATGGGTTGCACTGTTGACGTTTCCAGCGGCTTACGATGGAAAGCGAATCCTTGCTCAGATAAAACTGTTGGTACATTGTTGGTACAAATTTGTTGCGGCGGATCAATATATAACAATTACAACCGCTTATCGACGACACGGGGTTCCTCTTCTGGGCACCGCGCGTTTTCGGAATCTTCGGGTTAACGCAATCAGGCCCGCGCCGAACACGGTCGGCGCGGCGGGCTCTGGCGTATCGGTATATCGCGACGTTCGCCTCCGGTATCGGCGTCATGGCCTGGTAACAAGGTCCGCCACAAAATTCAGATCGAGACTTGGCGCCGAAACGACGACGGCGTCGAAAAGTATACTCGGTCGAAAAGCGCCAAAGGGCGCCAGTACGTCGTAAAAAGATTTCCGCGGCGGCTTGCGCCAACCATGGAGACACTGTGCCGTGCCCGATCACAATGTCCAGAAGCGGCACCAGCAAGGATGCGCCAAGGCTTTCCAGGACAGAACCGGCAGCCACATAGCAGGCCGCCCGAATTCCGCGACGCCCCGCGACTGCGGCGAAATCCTTCAGCAGCGCATATGCAGAATGCTGCAAAGCCGCCTGGCGCGGAAAATCTCTTTCAGCCCTCATGGCAAAGGGAATATCACGAACTGGATGCCGTCGTAATGCGAGTGGGAATTTATACGTTGTAAAATTCAGTCCAAAGGCGATAGAGCGTTGCCGCCGCGATGGCCCGGTCGGTGCTTTGAGCGAGCTTCAATAAGCCGGGGCCAAATTTAAGGCGCTTATGAGGTGGTACATTTCTTCCAACATCTTGGTATGGGGGCGCCTTTTTAAAAGGCACCAGCAGATGCAGCTAACTCGCTGATGGGGCTAAGATCGTGTCTTTCTTCGGAAAGCCAACTTCGCTTCGCAATTGTTCACCTGAGCGCTGGTCCGCTTCGTAGCGGCCACTTATTGCAGCGCTCGGGACGCGATCAGCTCGTTGGGGATGTCTTCGAAGCGCTCGCGAGGCGCGCCATCCGCTGTTCGCGCTGCTGCAGACGCTTCCGGATGATGCCGTGACGGCGCGCGTCGATGGGAAAATGGTAGAGGAGAACTCCTCCCAGCACGTAGAACGGCACCGGTCCGAAGCAGTAGACATATTTGAGGGCGGCGAGCGCTTGCGGTCCGTTATGCGCGCCGGGATGAAAGCCGAGCCATTGCAAGAGCGGTAAGGTGACTCCGATCCCTGCGGCGGGCGCGACTTTCTGCGCAAAGGACCACACGCCGAAGAATATCCCGCCACGCGGCAGTTTGTGCGTCAGCGTGTCGAAATCGATGATATCGCCCATCATGCTGAGCGGCAGTGTGGTGAAGCCCGAAGTTGTGGCCCCCAGGATCGCCAGCAAGCCGACATAGAGCCAGCCATCGCCTGGATGCAGGAAGGGCGTCACTCCGGCATACAGCGCCATCGACAGCATGAGTGATGTGGCGGTCGCGTAGTGCTTGCCCATTCGGCGACTGACCCACAGCCAGAACGGCACCGCGCCGACCGTGGCGATCGCCAGGACAAAAATGGCGGGACCGATGATGGACGGCTGACCAAGGTAATCGCTCATGAAGAAGACGAGCGTCGCACTCGACACGCTGCCACCGATGGTGAACACGACATAGCAGAAGCAGAACAGCCGGAACGGCTTGTTCGTGAACAGTGCCCGAAGCGACGGCAGCCAAGGCACGTGGATCGGTCGTGTCAGCGGCGGCTCTTTGACGAAGCTTATGGCGGCGATCGCGGCCAGGGGTGTTAGAATGATGATCGCCATCCCCATGATGCTCATGGTGAAGCGATCGACGCCATGCCCGTAGAGTCCGGTAATTGCGGGAATGCTGGCCGCAAGCAGACCGCCCAGAACGGCGGCGGTCTCGCGGAAGGCGGCGAGGCGCGAGCGGCCATGATAGGTCTTGACGATTTCGGTCCCCCAGGCGGAATGGGAGAGTCCGTAACACGATCCGCCCGCGTAGATCACGAACGATGCGATCATCAGGTACCAACCATTGACCGGAAGCATCGGCGTGAACAGGATGAAGGCACCTAGCATGATAATCGGCGTGCCGATCATCATCCACAGTTTGCGGCGGCCGAATCGTGAGCGCGAACTGTCCGACCATCTTCCGATCATCGGATCGAGGACGACGTCGGCGGCGCGAGACAGGAGCAGAAAACCACCGACCGCGGCCAGGCTCACATGCATTGTGCTGGCGTAATAAGCCGGGAGCAGCAGCGCGACGGGAAGATACAGGAAAGAAAGCGGAATGGACGGCAACGCGTAGATCGCAAGCGTGCCGTTCGAGATGTCCGGGGCCTTGCGGGCCGCCGGAAGCGCATCGACTGCGGCCTGCTCGGCTTCGCCGTCTGCCGTGATCACTTCCGTCAGCGACATGCGAAGCTCCAATTCCCGGCGCGAATCTCAGCGAAGAGAGCGGCCAATGATGTCTTTCATAACTTCGTTGGCGCCGCCGTAGATCGTGGTGATGCGGCTGTCGAGCCACATGCGGGCGATGGGATACTCCAACATATAGCCATAGCCACCGTGCAGCTGCACACAATCATCCACGATCGAGCATTGACGCTCCGTGGCCCAATATTTCAGCATTGCAGCCGTCGCGGGATCGAGGGTGCCCGCGCGGAAATCGGCAATACAGCGACTTAGGAAGGCGCGCAGGACCGCTGCTTCCGCTTTCGCGGCGGCGAGCTTGAAACGCGTATTCTGAAAATCAATGACCCGCTTGCCGAACGCTTTGCGTTCCTTGACGTATGCCACGGTTAGTTCCAATGCGCGGTCGATCACCGCAGCGGCCGCCACGCCGGCCATCAGGCGCTCTTCCACCAACCGGTCCATGAGCTGCGCGAAGCCGCGCCCTTCTATCCCGCCAAGCAGTGCGGAAGCATGAACGCGCAAGTCGTCGAAAAACAATTCGGCCGTATCGGACGCGTGCTGACCAAGTTTCTGAAGATTGCGGCCGCGCCGGAAACCTTCCGATTTTGTCTCGACCAGGAACAGGCCGATTCCTCTCGCACCTGCATCGGTCCGTGCGGCGAGGATCACGAGATCGGCAGCGATGCCGTTTGTAATGAATGTTTTCTGGCCGTTGATCACATAGGAATCGCCGTCCCGCCTTGCTGTCGTGCGCAAGGCTTTCAGATCGCTGCCGCCGGAGGGCTCCGTCATGGCTATGGCGCCGATGCAGGTGCCCGCGATCATGCCGGGGAGATAGCGCTTCTTCTGTTCCGGAGTGCCATAGTGCACGAGATAGGGCGCGATCACATCGCTGTGTACGCTGACGGACGGCGCAAATACGCCAGCGCGCATCTGTTCTTCCAAAGTTGCGATGCTGAAGGCGAGATCGACGCCGAGTCCGCCGTCGGCGGCCGGCACCCGCGGACAGAGAAAACCAAGTTCGCCCGCGCGCAGCCAGATCTGGCGCGGCGCAATGCCCGCTTCCTCCCAGGCTGGCTGATGTGGCGCGCATTCCTCCTGAAAGAAGCGCCGCACGGAGTGGCGAAAGATGTCCAGCTCTTCGGATTGGTACGGCCCGGATAAGGAGTGTTGCGCCGTCATAGCGTGCGCCCGATCAGATCCAGCATGATTTCGCTCGTGCCCCCGGCTATGCGTGCAAGCCGCTGATCCGCATAGCGGCGCGCTATCGCATATTCGGTCATATAGCCGTACCCGCCATGAAGCTGCAGGCACGCATCGAGGACTTCATGCTGCTTCTCGGTCGCCCACCATTTGATGATCGCACCTTGCGTCGTGTCGAAGTTTCCCTCGATGAAGGAATCCATCGCTTGTTCCAGATAGGCGCGCGCGAGCGTCGCCTTGGTTTTGCATTCCGCAAGCTTGAATCGGGTGTTCTGCATGGCAATGAGAGGCGCGCCGAATGCCTGCCGCTGCGAGGTGTAGGCGACAGTCTCCCGCACGGCCTCCTCCATCGTGGCGACGGCGGCCATGGAAACGATAAGCCGCTCTTCGGGAAGCCGCTGCATCAGCTGCACGAAGCCACGTCCCTCCGCGCCGCCCAGAAGATTCTCGGGCGGGATTCGGACATCGTCGAAAAACAGCTCTGAAGCGTCTTGCCCTTTGTTACCCACTTTCTTTAGGCAGCGCCCGCGGGTGAAACCCTCGGCACCCTTGGTCTCCAACAGAAACAGGCTGATGCCCTTGCCACCGGCGCCGGAATCCGTCTTTGCGGCCACCACGATGAGATCAGCGATGTGCCCATTGCTGATGAAGACCTTCTGGCCGTTCAGGACGTAGCCGTTGCGATCGGGGCGCGCCGTGGTGCGGATCGCTTGCAGGTCGCTGCCGCCACTCGGTTCGGTCATGGCGATGGCACAGACCATCTCACCCGAAGCCAGACGCGGCAGATAGCGCTGCTTCTGATCCTCCGTGCCATAGAGTGCGATATAGGGCGCGATGATGTCGCTGTGCAGATAGAAGGTGAGCTCGCCGAAGCCGATGCGCGTTTGCTCCTCGAGGATGATCAGGCAATGGAAGATGTCGCCGCCGCCCCCGCCATATTCGCTGGCGATCTTCGTGCACAGAAGTCCCGCGTCGCCTGCTTTGCGCCAAAGGTCGGGTGGTGTGAAACCGATCTTCTGCCACGCCTCACGATTTGGCGCACATTCGCGCTCCATAAAGCGGCGCACGGTCGTGCGAAAATCTTCGTGCGCGGGAGTATAGTGGTGCGAGCGGATCATCGTTCTGTGCGCCTCAAAGACGGCGAGTTGTTGTTCATCAAGCGGGCAGTTCGCGCGGCACGCGATCGAACCACGGGCGCGCGGCTTCGAGCTGGCCGGCCAACTGGAACAACAGGGCATCGTTGCCGGGCTTTGCTGCGAAGTGAATGCCGATCGGCAGGCCCGATTCCGACATGGCCAGCGGTACGCTCATGGCCGGAGCGCCAATCGCGTTGTAGGGCTGCGTGTTGCACATGAAACGATAGAGCGCATCCGAATACGTCTCCCGATCCGGCCAGCCATGTGTCCTGAGCGTGCCGACAGGAACCGGGAGCTGACCCAGCGTGGGCTGCAAAAGCACATCATACTTCTGGAACACGTCTGCGAACGTCTGCCCCATCGCGTAGTAGACCCCATAGGCCTCCATGACGCGCGTGCCCTTTATGTGCCGGCCATCTTCCAGGCACGAATACGCCATTTGCTCCACGTCATCGGGCGTGATGGGCGCGCCACGGCGTTTGGCTTCAGCATCCAGCATCAGTGCCATGCTGCTGAGGTAGATGGGTTCGATGGCACGGCGATAGGCGCGGAAATCGAAATCGACGGTCGCTTCCTCGACGTGATGGCCGAGCGACTCGCACAAGCGCGCCGCGTCAACCGTGGCGGCACGCACTGGCGCCTCGATCTCGTCCCACATAAAGGGCTGAGGGAGGTAGCCAATGCGCAGCTTGCCGGGAGTGTTGTTGACGGCTTTGACGAACGGCGTCGTTGGCGGAGAAAGCCAATAGAAGTCGCCGGGTACGGGCTCGCAGGAGATATCCAAAAGCAGCGCGCTATCGCGCACTGAGCGGGTCAACGCATGATTGATGGTCGGTCCGCAACTGGCATCGCCCAGCGGAGAGGCGGACACGCGGCCCCGCGACGGCTTGAAGCCGAACAACCCGCAACACGCGGCAGGGATGCGGATCGAGCCGCCCCCATCATTGCCATGCGAGGCGGGCGTGACACCCGCCGATACGGCCGACGAGGTGCCGCCCGACGAGCCGCCGGGTGTGCGGTTGATGTCCCACGGATTGCGCGTATCGCCGAACGCCACCGTCTCGGTTGCCGCCGACATGCCGAATTCCGGCGTATTGGTCTTCCCGAAAAGAACAAGGCCGGCTTTGCGGTAAGCCGCAACGAGTGCGCTGTCGACGGTGGCCGGCGCGCTGTTCTTGAAAAGCCGGCTGCCGGCGCAGGTGCGCACGCCTTTCATCACAATTCCGATGTCTTTCAGCAGGAACGGAACGCCCTTGAGCGGACCGTCTGGCAAGCCCGCCGCGATCGCGGCGCGCGCCTGCTCGCGCAGATCGGTATTGACGCTGTTAAGGACGCCGTTGACCTGATCGAGGCGCGCCAGCGCTATTTCAAGCAGTTCGCCGGGCGCGACCTGCTTTTTCTTGACGAGTGCCGCAAGACCGATGGCGTCGTAGCGCCGATACTCTTCGAAGTTCATGGCCCCTCCCGCGGTGCAGCCTTTATGCCGTCAACAGGCAGATCGCATCGTGGATCGATCCGAGAGCGTTTGGTCGTGTCGAGCGTCTGACCATATTTATCTTTCCCGCGCCGACGCTCTTTGCGAGCAGTCCTTCCAGTTCCGCTTCGCGCTTGGGATCGCCATGGGTAACGTAATGCGCAAACGGCAGCAGCGTGGTGTAATCGCCGATAATCTTCGTGTCCGTATCGTCGCTCTCGGTCAGCGCAAAATCGACCTTCGGGCCGTGAATCTTGCAATGCCAGGCGAGCTTCACCTCGCCTGGCGCAAGAAGGTGTTTGGGCGGATCGGTGAAGACCTCGCAGGTGGAGAGCTGCAATTCGGGATCGGTCTTTGCGGCGATGGCGGCGCGCTCGCAGAAGATGGCATGCAATGCGGCGAACCATTCACGGCTGGCAAATTCGTATTTCACTTTTTTCTCCCTCACCTGTGTTCGCCGGTTGAAAAATTTTGAGCGGCCCCGTCTGCGTTTACGCACTCGGTATCTGACTTGCTCGCGTCAAGGCGGCGAGATTCTCGCTCTTCGGCCCTTCGAGCGTATAACCTTGCCAGGCCGTGCGTCCCAGCAGCCGCGCAAACTCCGGACCGTGCCTGGCGACCACGTCTTCAGGAAATTCGCGGTAGTCCTCGGCTGGAAGCAGGTAATTCCTGCAGAAGCCGGTAACGACGTGCGCGCGCAGCACAGGATCGGTCTTCGGGTAGGTGCCGTGCCAGGTGTTTCCGGTAAAGACGATGAGCGATCCGGCTTTGGCTTCGATAGGAATGCAGATGTTATCGCCCGTTCCGCCCATTATTTTGGGAAGCTCTGACTGCGTGGGATGTCTGCAGTAACGATGGCTTCCCGGCACGATGGCGAAGGTTCCGTTCGCTTCGGTATAATCGGTAAGTATCCAGCTGATGTTGCAGACCACAGAAAACGGATAGAGCGGCGGAGGATTGCCCGCCGAATCGACATGCATCGGCGTTGAACTGACCGTACCCTTCTTGACGAAAGTCGATGTCGTGAAGAGGCGGCAACTCGCTCCCAACAGATAGCGCGCGAGCGTCAGCGTCACCGGATGCATGACGGCCTCGATGAAGGCCGGATCGCGCCCAATCAGGTAGTGCAGAAAATGCGAGTAGTCCCAGGCGGCATTGTCGGGCCCGCTCATCTTGCCGCCGGCTTCGTCGACTTCCTCGCACAGTCGCAACGTGGCGTCGAACATGCGCTTGGGAAGATCGCCCGCTCCCACGCGCTCGGGCGGCACGACCGTGAAGCCATACGCCTCGAGCTCGAAGAGATTTTGCTCCAGCCCCAATTTGCGCGCGTTGCGAACCGTTTGGTTCAGCTCGGCCGTTGCCGCCCAGTCGCCAATTTCCATAGGCCGCTCCGATCCGCTGCGGCGCGCACGTGTATAAACGGTAACAGCGCACCAATTATTTCACTGATAAACATTTCATAGTTCATCACTTGAATCAAGGCTGCCTGCCCGGACCAGAGCGCAGGCGCCTGGCCCGTCTTAACGATCGATGCAGCCGGAGGTCGGCGTGTGCGTGTTTTGGAAAAAGTCAGGTAGAGGCTCGGCCGAGCCGGTCTACCGAATCGTGCGCGCCTCTTAATTGCGCCGGCGGACCTTTTTCTTTTTGGCCACTTGTGCGGATTTCATCGCGGCGTTCCGGCCGCTTGAAATTTTCCATGACATACTTCGCGGCCGTGTCGGTGCGTTCGACGACTTCTGCCGCCTTGTTCTGCGAGAGCGCGCGCAGTGCTTCTTCCAGTGGCCCCATTACAATGGCGTTCGCAAGCAACGTCGAGTGCATATCTTGGTCGGCCTGCAGACCGTTCTCCTCCAACAAGGCTTGTTCGAGGAGCGCCGCATATTGCCTTCCGATCGCATAAAACCGCGCAAGAAGGGATGGCGCGCCGACTATGATTTTGTAGCTGTCGCGGACTTCCCGCTCGTCGCGCACGCGACGCGCATTGGAATGAAGAAACTTGATCCAGTATTCCAGGCTCGCTTTTCGCTGTGTGGCCAGAACCAGACCGCTATGAAATCTCTCGATGATCGCCGGATGCTTGGCAAACAGCAGATCATCCTTGCTCCCGAAGTAGCGCAAAAGGGTTTGGACGGTGACGTCGCATTCCTCGCAAATCTGCTCGAGCGTCGTTTCCGTGTATCCCCTTTCCGAGAACAGCCGAAATGACGTCTGGATCAGCGCCTCGCGCACTTTTGCTTTCTTGCGTGCGCGCAAGGGCAGCTTGGGTTCCATGGTTGGGTTCGTCTTATCCATCGGATGCTGGTTGACAGGTGAGAGTGAGGATGAAATTTAAATGGCAATAACAATTGCCGGCTGGGAGGTCAAATAGAATGTCCGATTCCGCAATGATCGTCGAAACGGCTTCCGGCAAAATCCGCGGCGCATGTGGACATGGCGTCTCGGTCTTCAAAGGCATTCCCTATGGCGCTCCCACGAGCGGTGTGAATCGGTTTCGTCCGCCGGTGGCCCCGGAGCCATGGCCGGGCGTGCGCGATGCTCGCGAATTCGGCAACGGCTGCGTACAAAATCTCCGTATGCCGCCGCCTGGTACACCGATGTACGAGGTCTACGCATCTGTGCTCGGCGATGACTCTTGGCAATTGCAGGGCGAAGACTGCCTTGTGCTGAATGTCTGGACGCCGCAGACCGGCGATGGCAGCGGCAAGCGGCCGGTGATGGTCTGGTTTCACGGTGGATTCTTCACGCAGGGCTCGGGATCTTCGCGTCTTTTCGATGGTGCCAGACTGAGTCGGCGCGGCGATACCGTCATCGTCACCGTGAACCATCGGCTTAATGTATTCGGATTTCTCCACCTTGCGGACATCGACTCGCGCTTTGCACAATCGGGCAATGTGGGAATGCTTGATCTCGTCGCAGCGCTTGAATGGGTGCGCGACAACATTGCGAGATTTGGCGGTGACCCGGATAACGTCACGATCTTTGGGGAATCCGGCGGCGGCGCGAAGGTCTGCACGATGCTGGCGATGCCTTCCGCAGAAGGTCTGTTCCACAAGGCCATCATCCAGAGCGGGGCCAGCCTGCGCGCGAATGGGCGCGATGAAGCAACGAGGTTGGCGCGCCTGCTCCTGGCCGAATTGGACCTGGCGGAACAAGATGTCGGCAAATTGCAGAACTGGGACGCGCGAGCGCTGCTGCAGGCCGCCGTCGCAGCCGAAGCGAAAACCGGAAAGAACATCTTTGACGGCTCCTTCGGTTCGTGGGCTCCGCTCGTCGATGGCACGAGTCTGCCGCATCACCCTTTTTCGCCGGAGGCGCCACCTGTGTCCCGCTCGGTGCCCCTCATGGTTGGAAACACAAAGGACGAAGTGACGATGTCACTCGTTTCGCTCCCCACTTTCGATTCCATGACCGCCGAGGATCTGCGTGGCATGCTCGTGCCGGTCCTGCGCGAAAGTGTCGATGCCGCAGTCACGCTTTACGAACGACTGCATGGCCACGAGACGCCAGGTTATCGGCTCGCAATTCTTCTGGCCGATTTTCTGGCCCATTGCCCTTCGGCTCTTGTTGCCGAACGCAAAGCGAAGCAACAGGGCGCAGCCGCCTATTATTATGTGCTGACCTGGGAGACGCCGGTGCTGGGTGGCAAGTTGCGTTCGATGCATGCGCTCGATATTCCGTTGGTCTTCGACAATGTCGAAATGGGCGGCGCCAGTCTGCTGGGCACTGGGTCGGAACCTCAGATGCTGGCCGATGCAATGAGCTCGGCGTGGCTGGCATTTGCCCGTAACGGCAACCCGGACAATCCGCTGATTCCACATTGGCCGGCCTATTCCGAGGTGGATCGAGCGGCGATGGTGTTCAACGTCGATAGCCGCGTCGTGAGCGATTATGGCGGCGAGGCGCGCCGGTTTTGGACGCCGCTGCGCCGGTAGTCTCGTTCCCGCCGACACCGTCCATCCATCGGCAGGCGCCACCTTGACTCCCGTGACGTCGTCACCTTTAATGTTAGTGACTAACAGCAATTATCTGCTGGTATTTGTTTATGCCTCGGATGACGTATTGGCCAGTCCCCGGGACATGGAGGAGCGCAGTATGCAGGTCGTAGAGGCCGGGTCTGTCACGCGTCTCTGGCGCAACGACATTGGCGCGCCGGACCCGCTGAGAGACATCGTCCGCTTTGCCCTCGAGAAGAACATCGCCGAACTCGATGCAAACGGCTTCACGGTGGTGAGCCCCGAGCGCGTGGCATCCCCGGATTTCATCGCGGAACTCAAAGCAGCGATGCTGCGGGTTGCCGAAGCCCGCAGCGGCGTGAAACCGGACACGGAATCGGGTGCATCTCATCGCAATTTGCCAAACCCTGCGGGCCAACATCTGTACAGTCTTCTCGAAGAAGGCGAGATATTCGAGCGTGCGATGGTGAACGAGATCGTGCTCGCGCTGATGGACTATCTTCTTGGCGTGAATTGCCTGATCAGCAGCATGACAGGAATGCTGAAGGGACCGGGCAACGTTCAACTCGACCTTCATGCTGACGCTGCGCCGATGCCGCCGCCGTTGCCGGCATATGCGGTTGGCGCGAACGCAACCTTTGCCATCACCGAGTACAGTCGGGAGAACGGATCGGTCTGTTTTTGGCCGGGCAGCCACAAGTTTTGTCGCCAGCCGATGCGGGAGGAGCGGGAAAACACCGCCCAGCTCGTTCCGATCGAAGCCCCGGCCGGCTCGCTTATCGTGTGGCACGGCAATACGTGGCATGGCGCTTTTGCGCGCTCCGCGCCTGGATTGCGCATGAACCTGATCATGTTCTTCTGCCGACCCTTCATGCAACGGCAGGAGATGTATTGCGATCGGCTTTCCGCCGGGGTGCTGAGGCGCAACGGTCCGCGGTTTTCGAGACTGGTCGGCATGGACCAAGTGTTCCCGATGGGCCGCGAAGGGCCAAATCGCGAGAATTTCGCCAGGCTCAATGCAGGCGCGGCCACCCAGTGGGGATGAAATGAAATACGAATTCCTGAGCCGGCCCTGGTTCGCTGCGTTGCATGCGACCATCTGCGAGAAGGCGTGCCTTGCGGCGGCGGAATATCCGAACTTTTCCTTCTCGATTTGCGAAGTGTTTGTCGGCGTTCCCGCGGAGCTTGCGAACTCGCCAGGAGGAAAGACGGCTTGGCATGCCATTGTGCATGGCACCAACGTGGAGTTCGGGCTCTCCGAGAGAGATGACGTCGCGTTCAAGGCAGTCGCGGATTATGAGCGCGTGCTGCCGCTCGCGCGCTACGACACGATGGACATGCCTGAGCGTGCCGCGGAGCTACAATCCATGGTTTTGGCACTCTCCCAGGCCGGAGGCCTGATCGTAAAAGGCAATCTGCCCGGAGCGAATAGCGACCCCATGACCAAGCTTCATGATGCCGCTGCGCGGTTGACACGGTGACCGCAAGCGGTCCCGCCCCCAATAGAAAACAGGAGCAACGTTCATGGACATTGGAAACTGGAGCGCCACCGCGGAGCTCAACAAGATATTCAACGACGCGCGTGAGCTCGGGTTGGAATCGAATCTCTTGGAGCTGGAGGCCTTTGGCTTCACCGTCGTCGAGCCTCACAAGGTGAAGGCCGGAGATCTCTTTGATCGGATGCTGAGAGCGGTGAAGCGGCTCTGCGACGAGGAAGATAAAAAGGGAAGGGCGCTGAGCACGCCGCTTGGCTCCACAAGCGAATACACAAGGATGCTGTATGCGCTTATTTCCCGCGATCCGCTTTTTGCCGAAGCGGTCATGCACCCGGTAGCGCTCACGCTTGGACGTTATCTGATGGGCGCAAGTTGCCGCCTGTTCACGACGACGGCATTCGTCAAGCGCGGCCGCGCCACGTCCACCCTGCTGCACACCGACTCCGCCGGTACGCCACCGCCACTTTATCCGTTCGGTATCAATTGCAACATCAGCTGGATATTGACGGACTACACACAGGCCACGGGCACGTTCGCCATGGTGCCGGGAAGCCATCGCTACTGCCGGCATCCCACGGCTACCGAAATGCCGAAGTTCATGGGCGGGCCTAATGAGGACAGCATCTGCATTCCGTTAAGCGCGAGGCCCGGCTCGCTTATCGTCTTCAACGGAAACACCTGGCACGGCACTTATCCCAAGACGACGGAAGAATTCCGCGCGCACATCGTGACCGCTTATGCACGCAACTACATCATGCCGGCGGAGAATTGCGATGATGTCTCGCCCGCCCTGGTGGAGCGCTATGGCCGCGAGTTCGAGCATTTGCTCGCGCGCGATACATGGCAGGGTTACAAGGCCGAAGGACCGAAGCCCGGCGCGCTGCAAGATGTCTGGCGCGCCAACTACGCGCCAAGTGCGTGAGGTCTTGTTATGCGCCAGCTCATCAAGCGGGGCAGAGGGCTGCGCTTAGCCCCGGTGGAATCCGAACATTGAGAGTGCGAAGTGGCTGAATTTCCGATGGGGGCGTTGCCCCGCTACCATAGAGATCGAAAGCCCCCAAATGCATTGGCGCTTACATATCCCGAAGGCTCGCTGACCTGGGCGGAATTTGAAGCGCGCACGAACCAGCGGGCGCGGCTTCTGCGCGAGGCGGGTGTGCAGGCCGGCGACTTCGTGACAATCTCAATGCCGAACGGCAATGCAGTCTACGAGACCGCCTTCGCGCTTTGGAAGCTTGGAGCCACTCCCAACGTGGTTGCGAGCAAGCTGCCTGCACAGGAATTTCGCGCGATCCTCGAACTGGTGCGGCCACGGCTGGCTGTTGGCAACGACCCGACTCTTGCGCCCGGACTGAAGTTCGTTCCCTCAGAGCCTTCGTTGCAGGGCTACGACTCTTCGCTTGTGTTGGAAGCGCCAGCGAAGCACTGGAAGGCGATGACAAGCGGTGGCTCAACAGGCCGGCCAAAGGTTATCGTCGATCATCATCCGGCCGTGTGGAATCTCGATGAGATCCTTTACGGCCAGCGTCCTGACGGCTGTGTTCTCAATCCCGGCCCACTCTATCACAATGCGCCCTTCACGCTCACGCACCTGGCACTTTTGACCGGCAATCACGTGGTCGGAATGCGCCGTTTCGATGCTGCCGAGGCGATGCGGCTGATTGCTGAGCACCGCGTGAATTGGGTCAACTTCGTACCGACCATGATGCATCGCATTTGGGCGCTCCCCGAGCGGGAGATACTCGATGTCTCGTCGCTTGAGCATGTGTGGCACATGGCGGCGCCCATGCCGCCGGCGCTCAAGGAGAATTGGATCAAGTGGCTCGGTGGAGACCGGATCTGGGAACTGTATGGCGGCACGGAAGGCCAAGGCGTTACCGTGCTTTCCGGAACCGAATGGATCGCGAAGCGCGGGTCGGTCGGACGTGTCCAGGGTGGCAGCAAGATCAAAGTGATCAATGATCGCGGCGAGGATTGCCGACCCGGTGAAATCGGAGAGATCTATTTCTGGGCGGCGGAAGGACCGGGCTCCACCTATCATTATCTTGGCGCAGAGCCGAAAGTTCGAGAGGGCTGGGAATCCATCGGCGATATCGGCTGGATGGATGCGGATGGTTATATTTTCCTGGCCGATCGGCGCACCGATCTGATCCTGCGCGGCGGCGCCAATATCTATCCGGCGGAAGTGGAGGCAGCACTCTACGGCCATCGGGATGTCGAGACCGCCGTCGTTATCGGACTTCCGGATGACGATCTTGGCGCGCGCGTCCATGCGATCGTTCAGCCCAAGGCCGGTGCGAAAGTTAGCGCCGCAGATCTTTCGGAATTTCTGGGTGAACGGCTCGCCATCTACAAGTTGCCGGAAAGCTATGAATTCGCCAAGCAGATGGTGCGCGACGATGCCGGCAAAGTCCGTCGCTCCGCGCTGCGTGCAGAGCGTACCGCGTGGATCGAGGAGGGCCGCGAATTTCGCGTTTCGGCCGCCAAGCAGAATCACTGAGGAAAATATGGAACATAGAAAAACTATTCCGGCGGTGATCGCGCAACGTGCGCAGGAAAATCCCGAAAAGACCTTCATTCGCGAAGTGGGCGGACGCGATGTCACCTACGGGGCCTTTCAGACGGAGGCGCTGAAATGGGCCGCGCTATTCTCCAAGCTTGGTGTGACAGAAGGCGGTACGGTGATGACCATGCTTCCGCCCTCTATCGATGCCTATGCCGTTTGGATGGGGCTTGCGTGGCTCCGTGCAATCGAGGTGCCGTGCAATCTGGATTTCCAGGGCCGTATGCTGGCCTATATCTGTCAGAACTCCGGCACGCGGATCGCGGTCATCTCGCAGCAATATGCCGAACGCTTTCAGCAAATCGCCGATCAGGTCTCGGAACTGGAGATTGTGATCATTGCCGACGGCGAAGCGGCCATTGACCTTCCTTGGAAGACGCTGGCGCGAACCGACGCCATTGGCGCGATAACCGCGGCGGAGGGGCTTGTTCCGCCGAACATTTGGGATACCTCGCTTATCATTTACACATCCGGGACGACGGGGCCTTCGAAAGGCGTCATGATGTCCTGGGCGCAGCAGTACGAGAACGCGAACGGTTCTGTCCCGCTCAGCAGCCTTTCCGAAAGCGACATCTACTTTTCACCGCTGCCGCTGTTCCATGGTGGCGGCCGCATGCCGCTGTGCCTGATGGCTCTTGTCAATGGCCAGCTTGTGGTCAGAAAGAAATTCAACACCGAGGCATTCTGGGAAGATGTCCAAACCTATGGCTGCACTGTCACGGCCATGGTCGGTGCGATGACGCATTTTCTCTGGACGCAAAAACCGAAACCGGACGACCACGACAATCCCTTAAGATATGCGGTGCTGCTTCCCATGCATCCGGAATGGCGTGCGTTCGAGAAAAGGTTTGGCCTTCAGGTGCGCACGGCCTACGCGATGACGGAGTGCAGCCCTCCATTCGGAACAGGCTGGAGCGATGCTGTTCAGGGCTCATGTGGGCGGCTGCGGCCCGAATACGAAATCAGAATCGTCGATGAACATGACTTTGAAGTGCAAAACGGAGAGATCGGCGAGTTGATCGTGCGGCATCGAAGGCCGTGGACGCTCTTCAAAGGCTATTTCGGCATGCCGGACAAGACGGCTGAAACCTGGAGGAACGGTTGGCTCCATACCGGCGATGCCTTCCGCCAGGACGAGAAGGGAAATTACTATTTTGTCGATCGCTTCAAGGATGCCATTCGACGCCGCGGTGAGAATATTTCCTCCTTTGAAGTCGAAGGCCTCGTCAACGCGCATCCGGACATCGCAGAATCGGCAGCGATCGCAGTCCCCTCGGAGTGGGGCGAGGACGAAGTGAAGATCGTTGTCGTTCGCCAGAGCGGATGCTTGGTGGATGCCGAGACACTGTCTCGATACCTGTCGGAGACGATGCCGAGATTCATGGTCCCCAGGTACATCGAATTCGTCGAAACCCTGCCCAAGACGGAGGCGACCTTGCGCGTCAAGAAAGCTGAGCTTCGGGTGAATTCATTGAATGAAAACACGTGGGACCGAGAGGCAAAGCGCGAGCGCCCGTCCTCGTGATAACCGGCCGTTGAATAGGATGTTCCAACAATCTGCAGCTGGGCTGAGAAGTTTGAATTTGCCGGGTACCCGATCCGTCGGCGTCGCGGGTTACGCGCTCGGCGAGAAATTCGCGCGCCAGATGTCGGCTAGGCCCGTTCCACGCGGGCCCTCCGTCGTGTATCCCTGCCAGGTGTTGCGGGCCATCAGGTGCTCAAGCTCGGGCCCATACCTCTTCACCAACTCGGGCGATACGTTGTCGAACTTCTCCGCCGGCAGCATATAGTTGCGACAGTACGCCGTCACGACGTGCGCACGAAAGCTCGCATCGGTTTTCGGATAGGTGCCGTGCCAGGTATTCCCATTGAAAACGATGAGCGAACCGGGCGCTGCTTCGACTGGAACGATAATGTCGTCGTTCAGTCCACCAAGCAATTTGGGCTGCTCTATTTTGCTGGGATGGCGGGCGTAGCGATGGCTCCCCGGTACCATCGCAAACGTCCCAGTCTCCTGACGATAGTCGGTGAGGATCCAACTGACGTTGCAAGTTAGGCCAAAAGGATAGAGGGGAGGCGGAGTGCCAGCGGAGTCGGTGTGTAGCCGCGTCGCTTCGGCACTGCCCCGTTTCACGAAGGCGGAGGTTGTGAACAGCCTGCAGCTTGCGCCCATGAGATAACGCCCAAGCGTCAGAGCGACAGGGTGCATCGCCGCTTCGGCAAAAAGCGGGTCTCGCGTCATTAGGCCATAGAGAACTCTCGTATTGTCGCTGGATTTCGTGCCCACCAGTCTCGCGACCGGTTTGTCCTGCCTGTCATCCTCCTGACAAAGCGTGGTCACGGATTCAAGCATACGCTGGAAAAGATCGGCAGCCTTGATCACCCGCGGTTCCACAATCGTGAAGCCGAACGCCTCAAGCTCCGCGATGTTCGTTTCCAGGCCGAGTTCGCGCGCGTCGCTATATATCTTGTTAAGCTCGGACGACGCTGGCCAATTCCCGATTTTCATCTTTCCACACTTCCTGTTTGCCTCGGAGGTCGACCGTCGCGGCGCCCGGGCACCTTCTGTTAGTGACTAACATAAGATACCAGATGATGGAAGAGTTAAGGTTGCCCATGCGAATCTTGCCAGGAACCGGGCCTGCGCCTATGAGCCACAAGATAGAAATCGACGCGCAGAGCGCGGGCGCTTTTCAGGGGCCTCGAAGAATTCCATGACCGCACAAAAAGAATCGAAGGTTCCGCTTCGGGAGCGCAAGAAGGCGAAATTGCGAAGCGCACTTGTGTCGACCTCGTTCCGCCTCTTTCGCCAAAAGGGCTATGTGCAGACGACGCTCGAGGAGATCGCCGAAAAGTGCGACGTGACGGTCCAGACATTGCTGCGCTATTTCGGATCCAAGGAGGATCTGCTGTTTGCGAACCAGGCGCTAGTACACGAGCGATTCGAGGAAGGATTGCAGATCGCAATCCGGGAGAAGGCCGTCCTGGGTTATTGGGCCAGGTTTCTCCACGAAAACGCTACACGGCTCCTAGATCATCGGGAAGTGCGGGAGGCCTATAGTATCATCGCCAGCGCGCCATCGCTTGTCTCGCGGCTGTTCGCCATTGCCCAACAATACCAAGCACTGCTTGAGCAAGCTCTATCCGCCGAGGCGGGCTACAAAGCCGGAGAAGACCTTCACTCGAGGTTGCTCGCGCATCTCGTCACGGTTGGACCGATGGAGCCGGCCATGCGCGCGCTTTCTCGCGGCAATCCGAAGGCCGCTCTGCGACTTTGCGATCAGGTCGTGCAATACGCGCACGATAACTTCAAGCGCCCAGCGGCAAGAACCGAGAAGAACGCCGACAAGGGCAAGCGGGCACTTCGTACCAGATCGAAATCGAGCGCCGCCTAACGGCGCAGCATTTTTGGCAGCGAAAGTCCGCAACTCCCGTTTTTGGCGGTCCTCATAGCGCGCCAGCGCAATCCCCATCCGTGATCGTTTGACGGCGCTGCAAGGCGCGCCGTCTTGGAACGTTGCCCTGTGGCGCAGAAACACGTCTTCGGTGTGAAATGGGAATCCCCCATTCAATTACACTGGCTTTCGATTGACAGTGACTAAAATTTCAGCCTAGCTTCGGTTATCAGGGTCGTATGTCCAGTGCGCCGCAGAGTGCTTTCGGCTTGCGAGGGGAAATGCATGAGCAAGTTTATCCGCCGGGCTTCAATGGGAGCCGCTGCTACAGCGCTCGCCGCTATCACGTTTGTGCAGGACCAGGCCGCGGCACAGAGCGAGAATTCGGCCGATAAAATCGAAACCGTGGTCGTTACGGCACGTCGCCGCGCGGAGGACGTCCAGAAGGTCCCACTTACGGTTACGGCGCTGGATCAGGACGATCTCAGGCGCCTCCAGATCAATACGGCCGCCGACCTGAAATTTGTGGCGCCGTCGCTGAACACGTCGTCGGTATATGGCGGATCGGGCGTGAACTACTCCATTCGCGGCTTCACTGGAGGACTGGCGGGTACGGCCGTGACATCGTACTTCTCCGAAGTACCCTCGTCGGCGCCCAGCGGCGGAGTCGCACTCTTCGACATGGCCAGCGTTCAGGTGCTGGCGGGCCCGCAAGGAACGCTTTTCGGCCGCGCCACAACCGGCGGCGCCATCGTCTTCACGCCGGAGCATCCCGATCTCAACAATTGGGGAGGTTCGATCGACGTCGTGGCCGGCTCGCATGGGAGAGGCAATGTCACGGCCGTTCTGAACGCGCCGATCAGCGATGACGAACTGGCGCTGCGCGTTTCGTATCACCGCGAACACCTTGACGGTTATACGAAAATCATCGGGTCAAATGAGTCAGTGGACGAGACGAACAGCAATTCGTTGCGCGTCGGACTCCAATGGGAACCGACAAGTTCTTTCAAGAACTACTTCGTGTTCTCAGGCACCTTCGTCAACGAAGCATCCGGCGGGCCGTTGCTGGCCGGCTATGATCCGAACTCTCAGCTCTTCAATCTGCCTCCCGACACCTCGACGCCCCTGGGAGCGATATATGGCAACGCGCTTTTTGGGGCGTTGTGCACAGCAGCGGTAGCTGACGGGCTTTCGCCCAATACGACGGCCTGTCAAAACCAGCGTCTGGGTTTGCTGGCCGCCCTGAAACCCGCGCTCGCGGCCGAACTTGCGCGCACGTCAGCCGGTGGCAGCGCGCTGCGCTCCACGCATCTGACGCCCGGATTTCCGGCAATCGAGCGGTCAAACTCCTACCAATTTGTCGACAACGCGCAGTTGGATCTCGGCGACCTCGGTTTTTCGAATGTCGTCCTGAAGAACAACTTCAGCTATTCGCTGGTGAACGGATTTCACTGCGTCGATGGCGATGGCATCGCGGCCGCTCTCATCCAGACGTGCTTTGCGACGGGGACAAACCTTGCGGCGGCCCATGCCGTTCAGGTTGGAAACCAGATCATCCCTCAAACCGGCCCGTTGCAAGGGTCGTACACCGAAGAGTTCCAGATCACGGGAAACTACAACAACGATTTGTTGGTCTGGCTCCTGGGCTTCTATTACGCCTCGACGCCGTCCGGTAAGGACACCAGCGGCTGTGCGAATATGAACAAGGTCTTCGAAGGCGTGCTTACCGAAAATCTCGGCTATGGCTGCGCCTACACCCTGCCGGTGTCCGGTGTCTCGTGGGAGCGGGGCTTCTTCGGTAATGCGGTGTTGGATTTGAGCTCTTTCGTAAAAGGGCTTCATCTTACGACCGGCGTGCGCACGACCACCGACCAAACAAGTTCAACGACCGCCGCGCCGCTATTCTCCTATCCCTCCGGCACGCTGCAACAGGGAGCCATAACAACATTCCCTGTCGTCAAAACATCGGGCATGGGCTGGACCGTTGCGTTGGATTATCAGGTAAACGACGGCCTGATGGTCTACGCCACTGCCAACCGCGGCTATAAGCCGGGCGGACGCAACAGCACCGTCGGCTCTGCGGGTGCGCCCGGCTTCACGCCGACCTACGCGCCCGAGACGGTCGTCGAATGGGAAATCGGCGCAAAAAGCCGGTTCGACGTTTGGGGCATCCAGGGCCTCTTGAACGCCGACTTCTATCACAATGCTTATAACAACATTCAGGAACCGCTTATCGCGCGCGTTGGTGCGTCAACCTTCAACTATACCGAAAACGTTGCGGGCGCGATTTTGCAGGGCGTGGAGGTGCAAACCACCATCCTTGCGAGCGACGATGTTCAGATCATCGGCAATTACGCCTACAACGACGCGCACTACAGCAAGTTTTTTGCAGCCGACCCGCTTGGCATTGCCGGGCCTGGCAACTCTGCGTGCTACGGACCTCTGTCCTCGTCGACATTCTGCGTCCTGGACCTTCACAACAACCCGTTTCCCAACACGACCAAACACCAGGCAAACCTGACGCTGCGCTATCTGGTTCCGCTGCTGCCGGAGAGCACGGGCACGCTTCATGCCTCTCTCACGGGCTATGTCCAGAGCCGGGAATACTTCACGAATTCGGCGCAGAGACAGATCGATGTCTATGGCCCGGTGCTTGGCGCGGAAACCGTCAGAAAGGCGATCTCCCAGCCTTCCTATGGCACGCTCAACGCGCGGCTCGATTGGGATAACATCTACGGCTCCAACCTGTCGGGATCGTTGTGGGCGAACAATCTGACCAATCAGATTTACTCGACGGGCAGCCTGAACAACGTCACGGTCATCGCGGCGTTGGGCGTCTGGGCGAAGACCTATGGCGCGCCCAGAACGTTCGGTGTCGAGCTTAACTACCAGTTCGGGCATTAGCGCCGGAAGGTTCGGCGGCAAGGCCGGCACACATGGCGGGCCTTGGCGCATGGCCGCTATGCATGCTCCCAGGTCAACCATGAAGTACCGTTTCGGAAGCAACGACTGGTTCGCCGCGCTGCACGCGATACTGTGCGAACGCGCGCGGCGGCTCGCCGAGGAACGGCCCGACCTTTCATACGCGATCTGCGAAGTTCTCACCGGCGTCCCCGAAGACCTTGCGACGTTGTCCGGCCGCCGCACGGCGTGGTGTGCCACCATTCGCGGCGCCGAGGTGATCTTCGAACGCGAAGAGCGTGACGACGTGGACGTGAAAAATATTGCGGACTACGAGAGCGTTCTTCCGCTCAGCCGCTTCGACACCATGGACCAGCCCGACCGCATCGCCATGCTGCAACGGATTAGCCGGGCACTGATTGATACAGGTAAGCTCAAGATCATTGGCTCGCCGCCCAGAGGACTTGGTCCCCTTCACTCGGCCCATGATGCGATCGCCCGGTTGACGGCTTGAGGGTCGAACTCTACTCAGCAGCAATTGCGGCGCGGATTCCGTCGATCACCGTCATGTTCGCAATGGCGTCGGCCCCGCCGGTCATCTCCCGGGTCATTCCTGACAGCACATCGCTGACATAGCTCAACTGTGCGTCGTAGGTCGAAACAAGATCGAAGGTTTCGTTGCGTTCGACCCCGCCGATATTCGTCACGAACCTGCACGGATAGAGGTGCGGCACGATGAAGTTTGTGATCGTCATGCGCCCTTCTTCGCCCTCGACCCGCAGCCAGCACTGCCGCGATCCGGGCGGGGAAGAATCGCTCAGCTTGGCGAACATTCGCGCGTTGATATTCGGCGAAAACCCCAAATGGGCATCCACCTGCGCATGCGTGCCATGTTCGAAACGTCCCATTGCCGCAAGGACTTGCGGCTCACCCAGCAAGGTACGCAACGCATGAATGGGATAACACCCGACATCTGTCAGGGCGCCGCAGCCGAGTTGCGCGCTCCAAAGCGAATCCGGATAAGGAACCGCGCCTTCGAAGTAGGCTTCGGCGGTTGTGATCCGTCCAAAAGCCTTCTGCTCTATCAGCGCAATCGCGCGCAGCATGACCGGATGAAATCGGTAATGAAATGCCTCGATCAATGGCTTGCCGTGCTTTCGCGCCACGTCGACCATGCGCCGTGCCTCTTCGGCCGTGACCGCAATAGGCTTTTCGCAGAGCACGGCCTTGCCGCTCTCGAGCGCCCGGATCGACCATTCCTCGTGCAAAGCCGGCGGAAGCGGGATGTAGACGAGATCTAGATCGTCGCGCGCAAGCAAGTCTTCATAGCTCCTTTCCACGAAAGGTACGTCATATTTGGCGGCGAAGGCCTCTGCCCGGCTACTGTCGCGCGCGGCGATGCAGCGGACGTCGAAGTCGGTGCGGTCTTTGGCGGGCTTCACAAGCGCAAAAGGTGCAATCCGTGCAGCGCCCAGGATTCCAACGCGGATCGGGTGGGGACGCGTCATGTCGATCGCTGCTGATGACTCTCTTTGCGTCATTTGATATCAATTGTCATCGACGAACAATAGTGATGCTCGCACGCATCCGCGGCCCAGGGAAGGGGATATCAATGTCAGGAGCAACAGCGGCACACGGCGCCCGCAAAGGGCGCCCTTCGGACGCCCCATGGTGGAAGGGTTCTTGGAAACCGCCACACCGTTTCAATGGCGTGAAGCGGAAGGCCGCTTATATATCGGCGAGCGACGGCGTGAAGATCGCAACCTACCGTTACCTGCCGGCCAACCTCGGGCCCAACAACCGGATCCCTACGGTCTTGATCATCACGCCCTATATTTCCGAGACAGAGCTGACATGGGTCGGCAAACGTCTCGCGCCGAAAAGCGAACAGCTGCTGCTCGCGGAAAAACTCGCCCGTGCCGGCTACGCGACCATCTACATGGACGGCCGCGGTTCGGGTGCTTCCTCCGGGACCCGAGGCGCCGGTCTCTTCGTTGGTTTCACCAAGTACGCCTGCGAGGTTGTCGATTGGATCGTCGCGCAGCCCTGGTCCAACGGAAACGTCGGATCGACCGGCGTCTCGGCCGTCGGGATGGCCGCCTACTGGCTCGCGCTGGGCCAGCATCCGGCGGTCAAAGCGATCGCGCCGCGGTTCACCAGCTTCGACATTTTTTACGACACCCATCCCGGCGGACTTCTGACCAATCGCTTCATCCAGGATATCGACGCGAAAATGAAACTGATGGATTCCAATCAGCTCTGGAAGCTACCGGATACGCCATTGCAGCGCGCCATGGCCAGACTCTTCGTCAAGAGCATTCAACCGGTCGATGACGACCACGACCGTTCACAGCTAAAGTCCGCCATCGACGAACACGGCCGCAACGAATCTCTCTCGACGGAAATCGCCGATGCTGTGTTCCGTGACGATCAGACGCCGGACGCATCAGGCATGACGGCGCTCGATTCACAGAGCGTGTTCAGCCATCTGGCCGAACTGGCAGGCTCCAATGTCGCGGTCTATCTGTTCGCAGGCTGGTATGACGGCGCCTTCTCCCGCGCAATGATCAATGCTTATCTGAACATCACAAACCCTTCGAAGAAGATTGTGATCGGACCGTGGAGCCACGGAGGACGCCAGAACTCAAGTCCGTTCGTGCCTGGAAAGGGCACGCGCGAATTCGATCAGGCTGCCGAGCTCGTCCGCTTCTTCGATTTTCACCTGCGTGGCGAGAACAACGGCATCGCCACGGAAGATCCGGTCCATTACTACACGATGGGCGTGGAGACCTGGCAGGCCGCGACGCGTTGGCCTCCATGTGACGCGGCGCCCACGCGCCTGTATCTCGCTTCAAACCGCAGCTTGAGCGACACGAAACCAGATATCCCGGGTACGGACGACTATCGCGTGGATTTTCGCGCCACGACCGGCGTTCATTCGCGCTTTGGAAAGCACTTGACGGGCGATCGGCGGCGCGCCTCCTACCCCAACCGCGCCAGCCGCGACAGGAAACTGCTCACATACGACTCGCCGCCGCTGGCGCGTGATCTCGAAATCACCGGCCATGGCAGCGTGAGGCTTTGTTTGAGCTCGGACAGCGATGACGGTGCGTTTCTCGTTTATCTGGAAGACGTATGGCCCGATGGCAGCGTGTACAACATTACGGATGGCGTCCTGAGTGCGCGGTTTCGGAAGATCAGCAACGAGCCGCCGCCTTACATCAATCTTGTGCAACATCGGACGCTGAAACGAGCGGATGCAATGCCCCTCGTCCCTGGTGAATTTGTGGAATTGTTCATCGACTTGCTGCCGATTTCCTATCTTGTCGCTAAGGGACATCGGATTCGCGTTGCCTTATCCGGCGCCGATCGAGACAATTTCCCGCTTCTGCCGCCGGACAGACCACCGACTTGGAAGGTCGGCTGGGGCGGCGACGCGTTCGCGTCCAGCATCGAGCTGCCCATCGTCGAAGCTGCGCGGCAAGCGGATCGCAGGCCTTTGTTCGGCGTCGAGTCTTGAGAGGAGATGGGCCGGGTTGTTCGATTGCCCCGCGCGCTCTTGCTTGACTTAGTCTTTATGAACTATCTAATGTAAGTGCCTAACAAAATATGGCCGCGGTCGGTTTTGCAGTCCGTTTGCGCGCCCAAGGAGGGCACTTTGTTTTGGTCTACGTATTCCGCGATCGGGCGGTATGGGGCCGTCCTGTTGGCCGTGCTGGCATTCGGCGTATCGGCGGCAGACGCGAAACCCTCATGTGAGGCGTTGGCCAAAGCGGCGCTATCCAACACAACGATCCTGTCGGCAGAATTCGTCGCGGCGACACAAGCCACGCTCGGCGATGAGGGCGGAACCAAGTCGGTGCCCGTTCCGGACCTTTGCAGGGTCGAAGGCCGGCTTGGCGCTTATATCCACTTCGCCGTCTGGATGCCGCCGGCGGACAAATGGAACGGCAAGTTCGCCATGCTGGGCGGCGGCGGTCTTGCAGGCTTCATAAGTTATGTCTCGATGGCCGACGCGGCAGCCCGTGGCTACGCGACTGCGTCGACCGATACCGGCCATGACCGTGCCAGCTACACCTGGCTTAACGATCCCGAGCGTGTACGGGATTACGCGGATCGAGCAGTTCATGAAACTGCTATCGTTGCGAAGACGATCATCGCGGATTTCTACGGCGCGCGCGCAACGAAATCGCTGTTCTGCGGCTGCTCCAATGGCGGCCGGCAAGGCATGATCGAAGCCCAGCGCTACCCGGACGATTTCGACGGCATCATTTCGGGCGCGCCCGCCTTCGACTATTCCGGCTTGCTCCTGACGCAAATCTGGTACCGCAACGCCGCGTTTCCGGGTGCGGCGGGTTCGCCGAGCTTACTGTCGTCAGCCGTCGTCAAGATCGTACAGGATGCAGCGATCGCGAAATGCGACGGGTTCGACCTTGTTAAAGACGGCGTCATCGAGAACCCCGATCGCTGCCAATTCGATCCTGCTACCGTGCTGTGCACGACCTCGGCGACCGACAATTGTTTGACGCCGGCGCAGGTTGCGGCGGTACGGGAAGTCTACTCCGGTGTTCCCAGTCTGCAGCCCGGAACGCCGCGCATTGCCGGCTTCCAACCGGGTGGCGAAACGGGGTGGGCGTTTAATACAGAACATCCCGAGCTTCATCCCTATGTGCAGGCCATTTTTGACAGCGTCATCTTTCACGTCGCGCATTGGGATTGGAGAAGTCTGAAATTTCCGGCCGACGAGAAAGCCGTCGATGGCGCATTCGGGAAGATGTTCAACGCCGATAACCCCGATCTTCGGCGCTTTCAGGCCCATGGCGGAAAGCTGATCATCTATCAGGGGTGGAACGACAACCTCGTACCGCCGACGCGCCCGATCGCCTATGTCGAAGACGTCGCCCGGTCCATGAACGCCGACCCGACGCCGTTCTTGCGGCTATTCATGGTGCCGGGGATGACCCATTGCGCAGGGGGCGCAGGCACCGACGTCTTCGACAAAATCGCGTTGCTCGATAACTGGGTCACTCACAAACAGGCGCCAGACAGGGTTATCGCATCGCACATGGAGAATGGCGCGGTCGTCAGAACACGCCCGCTGTGTCTCTATCCCAAGGTCGCGCATTGGAGCGGGCACGGCAGCACGGACGACGCTGCAAACTTCACGTGTGTCGACGACAGGAAGTAGCAATCTGTCACGGCAGGTCTGTACCGCCAGGAGGAACGACATGACAGAGATTATCCTCTACGAAACCGCGGCGCCGAATGTCGCGCGGATCGTCCTCAATCGCCCCGAAACACGCAACGCGCAGGACACACAGCTGCTTTACGCGCTGAACGCCGCGTACGACCGCGCAACGCAGGACGAGACGGTCAAAGTCATCATTACGGCGGCCAATGGTCCGCACTTTTCATCGGGCCACGATCTTCGTGAGGGCGATCCTCTCGCCACACAGGACGGCTATGATCCGGTAACCACCGCGACAGGGTATCGCCGTGCAGGCGCCGAGGGCCGCCAGGCGCGCGAAGAGGAGATTTACACGGGCTTCTGTGAGCGATGGAGGAACATTCCCAAGCCGATGATCGCAGCCGTTCACGGCCGATGTTCGACTGGCGGACTGATGCTGTGCTGGCCGACCGACATCATCATCGCATCCGACGATGCGGTGTTCGAGGACGTCACGGTCATGCTCGGCATTCCCGGTGCGGAGATGTTTATGCATCCTTATGAACTGGGCGCGCGAAAGGCGAAGGAGATGCTCTTCGCCGGCGCCCATATCGGAGCGCAAGAGGCGTATGAGCGGGGCATGGTCAATCGCGTCGTGCCGCGCGCTCAGCTCGCGGAGATTACCCTCGCACTGGCCCAGCAGATCGCACTCCGCCCTTCCTTCGCGCTCAAGCTCGCGAAACAGGCGGTCAACAATGTTCAGGACGCCGCGGGCCGCCACGCTGCGCAGGCCGCCGCCTTCGCCATGCATCATCTGGCGCACAGTCATGCCATGGAAGTTTTCGGAACTCCTGTTGATCCCGGCGGCGTGAACAAGCGCGTGGCTAGCGGTTACACGAAGGGTGAGGAGCCTTGGCGTCAAAAAGCACAGGCATCCTGACGGCGGCGCGCGCCGGATTTGCTTCCGCTACCCGAGGAAATGTCCCATGTACAAGACAATCAAAGTTGAGCAAGACGGCGCAATCGATTGGCTGACACTCAACCGTCCCGATCGACTTAACGCCATCACCGGCACGATGGTGCGCGAGTTGTGGACGTACTTCCGGTCGCTCGAGCTGGATTACACGCGCCGTGTTGTGCTCATGCGTGGCGCGGGATCGGGTTTTTGCGCGGGCCTCGACATCAAGGCTCGAACGGATCCGACGGAGGAGCTTCCCAAACCCAGCGGCAAAGGACCGTCGCCCAGCCTGTCGGCGATCATCAAGCTGATGCGCCATTGTCCGCAGCCGGTCGTTGCGCTGGTCCATGGGCCGGCCTGCGGCGGCGGCCTCGCGCTTGCACTCGCCGCCGACATTCGCATCGCGGGCGCCAGCGCGCGAATGAACGATGCTTTCATAAAGCTCGGCATTTCAGGATGTGAACTCGGCCTTAGCTATTTTCTGCCGAGAATGGTCGGGCTTTCGGTCACAGCCGAGCTGATGCTGACGGGGCGCTTCATCGATGCAAAGCGGGCGCTGGCGGTAGGGCTGGTATCCGAGGTGACCGATGACGAAACGCTAGAACAAGCCGGACGGACGCTTGCCGCCGACATGTTGCGGGCAACCCCGCTGGGCCTGCGCAAGACCAAAGAGACGCTGAACTTGGCATTGAAGCTGAACGAGCTGGATGCGGTGCTCGACCTGGAAGAGCATACGCAGCTGGGATGCATGGAAAGTGGCGGTGACTTCGAGGAAGCCATGAAGGCCTTTATCGAAAAGCGCGAGCCGAATTTCTCGACGTGAGGCAAGGCGGGGGCCGTAGCCGTGCGGCTAGAATCCGTTATCGGCCGTAATTCTTCAAATCAATATGGAAGGGATTTGGTCATGGACAAGAAGGCACGCATCGCAGGGGTTGGCATGATCCCATTTGCCAAGCCAGGTAAGAGCAAGTCGTGGGATGAAATGGGCGCCGAAGCCGCGCGGCGCGCGCTGGAAGATGCGGGCATTGATTATTCGGAGGTCGGGCAGGCCTATGTCGGCTACGTGTACGGCGATTCCACGTCTGGACAGTCGGCGCTCTACGAGATCGGCCTGAGCGGCATCCCAATAGTCAATGTCAACAACAACTGCTCGACAGGGTCCACGGCACTGTTCCTGGCGCGGCAGGCCGTCGAGGCCGGTATCGTCGATGTCGCACTCGCGCTGGGCTTTGAGCAAATGAACCCTGGCGCGCTCGGAGCGATGTTCCGCGATCGCAAGGCAGTGATGACGAAATGGTATGCACCCATACTGGACAGGCAGGCGTCCGATCCCAACGCACCTGGCGCGGCCCAATTGTTCGGAGGCGCCGGTCGCGAGCATCAGGAAAAATTCGGCACCCGCACCGAGACATTCGCCAAGATTTCGGAAAAGGCGCGCCAGCATGCGGCCAACAATCCGTATGCCATCTTTCGCGATCCCCTTACGATGCACGACATCCTGCAGTCGCCGCATATCTACGGCCCCCTGACGCGTTATCAATGCTGTCCTCCCACATGCGGGGCAGCGGCTGCCGTGATCGTGTCGCCGGCCTATGCCAAGCGTAAGGGGCTCTCCAAGACTGTGGAAATTGCTGCCCAGGCGATGACAACCGACAAACCGTCCACATTCGAACCGGCCAGCATGATGAAACTCGTGGGCTATGACATGGCGGCCGAAGCGGCCAAACGGGTGTACGAGCAGGCGGGGGTCGGCCCAACAGACGTGCAGGTCGTGGAGCTGCATGACTGCTTTACTGCGAATGAACTCATCACCTACGAAGCGCTCGGCCTTTGCAAGGAAGGCGGCGCCGAGGAGTTCATCTGGGACAGACAGAATACCTACGGAGGGAAGGTCGTGACCAACCCGTCCGGTGGACTTCTGTCCAAAGGGCATCCGCTGGGTGCCACGGGGCTCGCACAATGTGCAGAACTTGTGTGGCAGGTGCGGGGCGCGGCCGATAAACGCCAGGTCGAAAACGTCAGATATGCACTGCAGCACAATCTTGGCCTTGGCGGCGCATGTGTGGTCACGATGTACCGAGCCACGTAGTCAGTTGCGTCTCCCAGTACACCTTGGCCCAGCTCAGATCGGAGCGTATTCGAGACGCCATCGAATCGGTAAAATCAAACCGCATTGTTTTGAGGGCATACGCATCGCAGTGCGGATTGAATGCGCGAACGATGCTTCTTGTCTCTCTGACAATGCGTGACGGTGCAGTTGCGATTGGATGAACAATTATTACAGCGGCAGCGCATTGTGCTTCACCTGCAAACATTCCGATTTGCTTTTGGGCGACACGAAGGCTTGCGTGCCCGAGTGAACGATGAATTATGGGGAAGACAGCGCCGGTAAAAGAGTAGCCGATGCAGTATCATGCCTGCGGTCATACGATATTGCATTTCTCCGCACCTCGTAGCCCACGTACAAAGGTAGCAGGACGTTGGCGGAATCGGTTTGTGCTTTGCCGCTTTTGCGCCAGATAATTATGTCGGGAGGATAATATGGTCCGCGTTCGCGATCTTTTGCTGAGCAGTTTTCTTGTTGCCGTGTGCGTTGGCCCGGCAATCGCACAGGAAACGGCGACGCCTCCAGGGCAAGCTTATCGCAGCACGGTTCCGCCCGATCAGCGCCGTGCGTTCTTTGGCGAACTGCATATTCACACCGGACTTTCCTTCGATGCATGGGCACGCGGTTCCAGGCTTTTGCCGGACGACGCTTATAAGTTCGGGAAGGGACAGAGCGTTGTCATTCCCGCCGTGCAGCTTCAGCGCGAACAGCACATCACTGCCAATGGGGAAGTTAAAGCGAAGCGCGCATGGGCACTCGACTTCATGGCGGTTACCGATCATTCGGAATGGATGGGCGTTTTCAACCAGCTTGACGATCCGAACAGCCGGCTTTCCAAGACTGCCATCGGACAATCGATCCTTAAAGATCCGCGCAATGGCTTCAATCTGGTTGCCGGCAATGGCGACCCCGAGGCGGCAGCGCCGGATATCCATCCGGGGGAAGCGATCCGCGGCGCCTGGGACCTGGTCGTCAAAGCGGCGAACGACAATTATGAGCCGGGCAAATTCACGACCTTCATCGCCTATGAATGGTCTTCGATGGCGCAGGGGCGTTACAATCTGCACCGCAATGTGATCTTCAATTCCCAGCACGCGCCGCAGCCGTTCACATCCAACGATTCCGACAAGCCGGAAGATCTTTGGTCGTATCTGGAAAAGGTGCGCCATGACGGCATTGACGTGATTGCCATTCCGCACAATGGCAATGCGTCCGGCGGATTGATGTACGATTGGAATAGCTCTGACGGGCGGCCGATCGACGAACAATATGCGCAGCGCCGCGCGACCAACGAGCCGCTGACGGAGATCGTTCAGACAAAAGGCCAGTCCGATACCATACCGGCGCTTTCGCCGAACGATGAATTCGCCAATTTCGAAATCTTCGACCATCTGCTCATCCGGCCCGGCATAAAAAGCGAGCCGAACGGCAGCTATATCCGCCAGGCATTCGGACGCGGGCTGGTGATCCAGCAGAGGGTCGGCGTCAATCCGTACAAATACGGGGTTGTGGGCGGCAGCGATATTCACAACGGGCTAAGCACGTCTGACGAAAGTGCGATGAACGGCCTGCCTTTCGGCATCGATCCGAACACCATGCTGTCGACGGGGAAACAGGCTCAGGTCAGGCTCAATCAAGTCCGCATACCCGCACAGCAGGACGTGGATGCGCAACTGCATGGCGCCGCGCCGACGATGGAGAATTTCACCGAGCGTAGTTCCGGTGGGCTGACCGGCGTCTGGGCGGAAGAAAACGACCGCAATTCGATTTTCGCCGCGTTGAAGCGCAAGGAAACTTTCGCGACATCGGGAACGCGCATCCGCTTGCGGATGTTCGCGGGATGGAAGTTCACGCCGGGTCTGCTCGACAAAGGCAATTGGGTTGCCAAGGCGTATGCGACGGGCGTTCCCATGGGCAGCGATTTGCCGGCGAAACCTGCGCGTTCCTCCGTGCCGAAATTTATCTTGCAGGCCGTGAAGGATGCGGACGGCGCCAATCTGGATCGCGTTCAGATCATCAAGGTTTGGCTTGATGGAGCCGGGTACAAGGAAAAGATCTTCGACGTTGCGTTGTCCGACGGACGCAAACCCGACCCGCGCACGGGGCAGGTGGCGCCCATTTCGAACACGGTGGACCTGAAAACCGGCAAATACACGAACTCTGTGGGTGCTGCATCGCTGACGACGGTTTGGACCGATCCGTAATTCGACCCGGCCAAGCCTGCCGTCTATTACGCGCGTGTGTTGGAAATTCCCACGCCGAAATGGACGACGCTGTTGGCGGTCAAGAACAACTTGCCGCTGGCGACCGACACGCCATCAACGATCCAGGAACGCGCGTGGACCTCGCCGATTTGGTACACGCCGGCCGGAAAGTGAGATTCAGCGGGTGAATGCGCCGTAGCGTACGATCCAGCCGACGAGCAAAAGGCCCAGTGCGGCTAGCCAGCTTCCGCCGACGCGCGTTGCAACGATCATCCATGCCCGCTTGAGCGGGATGGTAAGCGATGAGGCGATTGCGAAAACGCAGAAGACGCCTGCCGTCATGCCGAGCAGGGAGAGGGCGTGGGGCACACTTTCTTCCACGCCCGTCAGATCGGCCATGCCGCGAATAAGGCCGAGGCCCGCGCCAAGGCCGGCGCAAAGTAGCGTCGGCAAGGCAAAATCCGCCGCCAGCAGAATGCCGATCAGCATGAAGAGCGCAGCGGTGACCGACGACAGAACGACATCTGGCAATGCAAGGCCCGATATTGCCGCCATTCCGCCTGCGAACCAGAAGAGGGTAACGGCTCCCAGCGATGCGCGGGAATGAGCGGGGCCGCGCAGGCCTGCGAAGAAGCCGAGCGCGATGACCGGCAGGAAATCTTCCGGGCTGAGACCGAAATGCGAGATGCCATCGAACACCGGGCCCATGCCGGTGGCCATCAAATGCGCGCTCGCGGAGGTCGGAGCGAGGATGCCGGCTGCGATCGCGCCTGTAAGTGCGGTGCGCAATTTCATGAGAGCGCGCCCCATAGGAAGAACATTCCGCCGCAGACCACGAAGGCGCCTGCGCCGCGCAGCGCGAGCCGTCCCCATTGCCATTTGTGGATGAGGCCTATCGTGATGCCGGTCGCGTGCAAGAGACCGGTCGCTGTAACGAAACCGAGGCTATAAAGCAGTGCGTTCTGCCCGGGGGGGAGTTCGGCGCCGTGTGCATAGCCATGAAACAGGCCGAATATGCCGACCAGCGTGCCTGCCATCCAAAGCGGAGGACGCAATTCGAGGAGCACTACTGCTCCCAGACATACGCCCGAAAGCGCAATGCCAATTTCGCTGCCCGGAAGCGGAAAGCCGATCAATCCCAGAAAGCCACCGCACGCCATCACCAGTGGAAACGTGACAGGGAGCAACCAAATTGCAGGCTTGCCCAGTTGCGCGCCCCATAGACCGACGGCAACCATCGCGATGACGTGATCGAGGCCGGAGATCGGATGTTCGAAACCGCTGAAGAAGCCGATGGCTTCTCCCTTCACGATATGCGCGCCTACGTCGGCGGGCAGTGCCGCTATCAGAAGTGCGAGGAACGTTGCCGCTGCGAGAGATGCGCTGTCGTTTCGTTTCATCAGATTGCTCCAAACAGTATGGCGCAATATTGGATGGTCCAGGTGGCACCCAATATCCCGATGGCATAGGTCGGCGTTGCCGCGACGCTCGCGGGCCAGCGCAATTCCATCAGGCGGAATGAGCGCTTCAGCGCGAAGACGAGCACGATGAAGGCAAGCTGGCCGATTTCGACGCCGACGTTGAACAGCACAAGCCCTGCCAGCAACGCACCTTTTTCGAGACCCAGCGAAGTGAGGCCTGTTGCGAAACCCATTCCGTGCAAAAGGCCGAACAGGAAGGCCACCACCCACGGGTGACGGATGGTGAGGCTTGTTCCGCCGCGTTGGGCGCGAATGATTTCGGGCGCGATGAACAGAATGGAAAGCGCAATCAACGCATTGAGCAATGGTGTCGAAAGTTGGATGAGGTTGAACGTTGCAAGCGCAAGCGTGAGGCTGTGTGCCAGCGTGAAGGAACTGACCGTTTTGAGCAGCATCCACCGGTCGCGCACGATCAGCAGAAGGCCAAGGAGAAACAGCAGGTGATCGGGCCCTGTGAGGATGTGCTGAATTCCAAGGATAAGGAATGACGACAGCCCCATCGATTGGCCGTCGGCGAAGGAAATGCGGAAGCTGGGGCTATCGGGGCGCAGAATGTTGTCGAACTGCCTGCCGCCGGACAGTTTGATCCGCACGAAGGTATCGGTGATCGTGTCTTGGAGGCCTTCGATGAGAACGGTTTGGCCTTCGAGCGCCGAGGGTTGCGGAGCGGTGGTTTTCCAGGTGCGGATCATGAAGCCGCCCGCTGCGTATTGATCCACCGGCTGTTTGTTCAGCCAGCCATTGGAAATATGCGGCACCAGATGAATGGCCACATCGCCCATCGTGGGTTGTTTCCATGTCACCAAATATTTCGTGGGCGCGGTCTGGTCGATTTCGAGATAGGCTGGGCGCACTTCATGGGCAATCGCGCCTGCACTGGTGAAGAGTGTTGCGAAGACGGCCAGAAGCAGCAGAATACGTTTCACGGCGCTCTCTTCTGGTCTTCGCGAACGATGGTGTATTGCTTGGCGAGATCTGCGAAGGCGGCGTGGTTGGCCTTATCTTGTGCATCCTGCAGGTAATCGGTGCGCACCGCGTCGCGAACTTTGGAAAGCGGCGGGCTTTCTTCGCTTTTGTGTGCATCCACATAGATCAGATGCCAACCGTAAGCGGAGCGGAATGGGCCGGACCATTTTTTGACCGGCGCTTTGAACAGCGCGTCGGCAAAGGGCGTGTGCCCGAAAAGCCGGAAGACCTGTCCGCTATCGTAGTTTGAAAAATCATAGAGGTCGGGAAACGGATCGCCGAGATCGGGCGCGCGCGTCGTTTCTGCCGGAAGTTTGGCGAGAACGGCTTCGGCTCGTTTTTGTGCCGCATCGGCCCCGCCTTTGTCCGATGAGAAATAGATGTGGCTGAAGGTGACGTGCGCGGGTTCCACATAGTGGCTTTTGTGGGCGTTGTAATACGCCATCAATTGCACGTCCGTCGGCTCCGGCGGCGGGTGCAGGTCTTGCAGAAGGAATTCCATTTTCTGGACGACGCGGCGGCGAACGATTTCGTCATCCTTGTCCAAGCCCAAGGCGACGCCTTGCCGGAACAATATCTCGTCGTGGAGATCGCGTTTCACCAGCGCGTCCAACGTGACTGCATCGGGCTGCGAACCGAATTGCAGCGCATACGAATTGGCGACCTGGGCTGTATGCGCCGGTGTTTCCACGATGCGGTAGACACTTGTTTGTTCCTGATAGACGCGGCCAACGATGAAGAGTGCGAAGCCGGCCAATGCGAAATGAAGCAGTGGCTCGTTCAGGATGCGCATCAGTAGTCGTTTCGTGCGTCCGGCTTGCGAACCCGTATCTTTTTCGGATCGAACAGCCGCGTCGACCGTTCCGTTCAATGACACGACCAAACTCCCTTACCGGGCGATGGCAAATTCGCCGTCGAAAACTGTTTTTGATATTGAGCGACAACCAGCCTGACTGTCGATTGTTTGTCTCACCGAACGGTGCCGGATTCAATACAGCGCTTGCCAGGCATCCGATTACAGTTACGCCACAGTGCGAAGCGCGGGCCGCGCATGACCTTCCGCACCGCGGCGTCCGTGCCGCGATGGCGGGGTGCAGTCCATGTTCATGTTTTCGGCAAGTTCTATCGCGATCGATATGCAGCGTTCCACGATGGGAGAGTGGAAAGATTCCGCGCTGGTGAAGGCTTCGCAGTAGTGCAAACCCTCATATTTGACATCCAGCCTGACGACGCGGCTTTCGCGGATATCGTTCAAAAAGAACTGGCTGAGACCGTAGCCGATCGTATCGGTCGTCAGGATGAGATGACGGACAACATCGTTGTCCTGGATCATGGCGGCGTTGAGATTGTGCCGTTGAGCCTTGGTCAAATCCGCCGGGAATTCATCGCGTTGCTGCTTGGTCAGCCCTGCGCCAGCAAACGGGTAGTCCAGCAGTTCGATGGGATCGAACCTGCGGCCGCGCGCGGCAAGCGGGTGATCTGGCCGCGTGAAGAAATGGATATGCGACTTGAAAAGATGTACCGCGCGGATGCCAGTGGTTTCTTCGGCATCGTTGTTGCTGCGGTCTCCGCTCGCTGCGAGCGCCAGATCGATCTTCCGTTCATTTAGAAGCGAGATGAGATCCTGGCCGTAATGCGTGACGATACGAAGGCTTAGCGCGGGAAATTCGCGCATCAGCCGTTCGCTCAACGGCGCAAGCAAAAGCTCGCCCACGAACGGGCCGACGCCCAATACCAGCCGTCCCGCCGATCCTTTCGCCATCATGCGCGCTTCGTGTTCGAGGGCTGCGATGCTGCGAATGGCGAGATCGCCGCGCGAGACGATGTATTGGGCAAGCGGCGTGGGCCGCGCGCCTTCACCGCTGCGTTCGAACAACGGCGCGCCAAGCTGATCTTCCAATCGCGCGATGCTGCGGCTGAGCGCCGGCTGCGAGGTTCCAAGGTGTTTGGCCGCGCGGGTGAAACTGCCGAGCCGCGAAATCTCGATAACCTGCCGGATTTTCTGGATGTCCATCACGCTCAAAGATCTACCCCATATCCGCAATGCATGGAGCCAAAATATCAAAGCATTTCCGCTGGGGTAGAGGAAAAATCCTACAATTCCCGTGATCTAAAGCGTTTTGGCCGCAAAGAGGGTTGTCGCCTAATATCAAATTGTTGACGCGAACTATCAATTCGATTTCGAATAGTCTTTGAAAGTCAGGGGACAAGGCCGGTGGGGGGCACCGCCAGGCGAAAACGATCGGGGCTGCAGGCGTGGAAAACATCAATCGTGAAACAGGGGGCGGGCTGGCCGAGCTTAGCGAGCCGGTAGCGGCCGTTGCGGGGCCGGGGTCGGTCGCTTCCTTGCGCAGCGGGTGGCCATCGCATTTCGGCGGCACGCGCGACATCGATCATTCCGTCAGCATTTTTGCGGGCATCTTCACGTTCGTTTTCGGATCGCTTGGTTATCCGCTTCTGCCGATGATCGTGGGGGCGTTGCAGGATCATCTGCATTTCACCATTCAGCAGGTTGGCGCCATCGCATCGGGCGAGATGTCCGGCATGTTTGTGTCCGCGGCGTTCGCTCTGTTGTGGATCCGCAAAGTCGATTGGCGGTGGACGGCGCTCGGCTGCTGTGTGGCGCTGATCGCATGTCACGTTCTTTCCGGCCAGGTGTCGTCTTTCGGAGAACTGTTAGGCTTGCGCTTTCTCGCCGGTCTCTTTGGCGGTTCGATGATGGCGATTGGCGCGACCGCTGTGGGCGATTCCAGCAATCCCGAAGCCAATGTCGCTTTGTTGAACGTTGCGCAGACCGCGCTGTGTGCCATCGGCTTCTATTTGATGCCGCCCTTGGTGGATAGCTACGGCACAAGCGGAGCTTTTTTGTTTCTTGCGGTTTATGTGTTGCCTGCGCTGATCATCGCTTTGCTGCTTCCCTCTGGCGGTCGCTGGCAGAAGCCGGTGGCGGCAGAGCAGTCCGCGCGGCCTGCCAACAAGCATGCGATTGCCATGCTGCTGTTCGTGTCGTTCCCAGCGTTTCTTTTCTTCGCGGGTTATGCGGCAAGCTGGGCTTATATCGAACGTATCGGCGTGACGGCTGGGCTTACGCACAAGGAAGTGGGTACTGCGCTTTCTATTTCGCTGATCGCGGGATCGGCGGGATCGATTGCGGCTTGGCTGTTGCGCATGCGCATTGGCCGGTTGATTCCGACCTTCGTCACGTTGCTGTGCCAGCTGGCTTCGCTGACGGTGCTGATGTGGTTCCTGCACGGCCCATATCTTTATCTGGGCGCGTTGATGGTGTTCGTATTCTTCGTCAATTTTCCCAACTCTTACCAGGTGGGGCTGGCGGTGAATGCCGATACGACGGGCAGGGCGGCCGTTGTGTTTCTACTGATGCTCAAGGCGGGCATTGCGGTCGCGCCGTATCTCGCGGCTTCGTTTGTGAGCGGCAACGATTTCCATGGTCCGATGATCCTGGGGGCGGTGCTTTACACGTTGAGTTTCCTCAATTTCTGGGCTGCCGAAATGCGGACGCGGCGCCGGGCGCAGACGGGGTGAGAGGAGCGAATTTGGGCAAGCACGAAACGGAGAACTTCTGCATCGACAACATGGCGTTCATCGCCGGTGGTACGTTTCGCATGGGCTCCGACCGGCACTATCCCGAAGAAGCGCCGGTGCATCGCGTGACGGTGGATGGTTTCTGGATTGATCGCACGCCCGTCACCAACAATCAGTTCGCCGCTTTCGTGACGGCAACCGGCTATGTCACCTTTGCCGAGCGCACGCCGCTGGCGGAGGATTTTCCCGGCGCGCCGCCTGAGATGTTGCAGCCCGCCTCGCTGGTTTTCGCGCAACCGGATGGGCCTTCCTCGTTGCACGATTGGCGCCGCTGGTGGGTGCTACGGTTCGGCGCGAACTGGAGACAGCCTTATGGCGAGAACGATGCGCGCTGGGCGAAGGGCGATCACCCTGTCATCCACATCGCTTATGAAGATGCGCAGGCCTATGCCGCGTGGGCTGGCAAGGATTTGCCGACGGAAGCCGAATGGGAGTTCGCCGCGCGTGGCGGGCTTGAAAGCGCAGATTATGCCTGGGGCGATGAATTCATGCCCGAGGGAAAGTTCATGGCGAACACCTGGCAGGGGCGGTTTCCAGATCAGAACAGCGCGGCAGACGGTTTTGAAGCCACGTCTCCGGTGGGGAGCTTTCCCGCCAACGGGTATGGTCTGTTCGATATGATTGGCAACGTATGGGAATGGACGCAGGATTTTTATGCATCGCGTCACACTGCGGATGCGCTGAAGAGTTGTTGCGTGCCGCACAATCCGCGCAATGACAACATCGAAGGCAGCTTCGACAGCCGCGTTTCGGGCAGCCGGACGGCCAGGCGGGTGTTGAAGGGCGGCTCGCACCTTTGCGCGCCGAACTATTGCCAGCGTTACCGGCCTGCTGCGCGGCAAGGACATTCGGTCGATACGTCGACCAGTCATATCGGTTTTCGCTGTGTAGTGCGTGCCACTGCGATGGCCGCACCACGTTGATGATACTCATACACGAAAGGTTGCTCAGACAATGACAAGACAATTTGGAGCGGCGACGGAAGCGCTGGTGCGGGCCCGTTACATGACGGCATTCAACAGTTGCGTGCGGTCGCTGGGGGGTAACCCGGCCTCGATCCTCAGCCTTGTGGGCTTGCAAACACGCGATATCGAAGATCCTTCGCGGTGGATTTCGTTCAAGGCCTGTTTGCGGGCGCTTCAGCTTGCCGCGCGCACGCTGAACGAGCCGGCGTTCGGCATCAAGCTGCAACGTTCGCGCGATTTCAGTTTTTTGGGGCCGCTTCTGCTTATCGCGCAGCATTCCGAAAACCTCACTGCCGCGCTTTTGAATGTCAGCCGCTATCTCAGCATCCAGAACACGGGATACCGTACCGGTTTCGTGCTCGATATCGATACTTGCGTGAGATCCTATGAAATGGCGCCGGAGCTTCGGTTGATCGGCGATCAGTTCATCGAGGAATCGCTGCTCTCCACGCGCAAGATCATCGGGCTTATCACGGGCGATCATGTGCCGGTGGTGCGGTATTGCATGCGCCATCGCCCGCTGCGCAGCTACGAATCCTATCTGGAGGATTACGGCGCGCCCGTTCTTTTCGAGCAGGAGTTGGATGGCGTCGTCATCGACCGCAAATTTGCCGATCATGAGATTCCCAATCGCGATCCCAACATACAGAAGTTCGTGCTCAACTATTTGGAGGAGCGCATCCTGCCCACCTCGGGCGAGGTGATTTCCGCCACGCGGAGCTTGCTGGAGGCGCTGGTGCCGATGGGGCAGGCCAAGATCGAAATCGTTGCCCAGCATCTGCATATGCATCCACGCACCTTGCAGCGTCGCCTCAACGATCATGGTTGCAGTTTCTCGCAATTGCTAGAGGAAAAGCGGCGCATGATGGCAGAGCGCTTGCTGCGCGATGGCAACCTGCCGCTGTCCAATATCGCAAGCTATCTGGGCTATGCCGAACAGAGCGCTTTCAATCATGCGTTCGAGCGCTGGCACGGCCAATCGCCGTCGAAATGGACCAAGCAGGCGGCCCGAAAAGCCGAGGTACAGCGTGTCGCCGGATAACAATATCTTGTCATCCGCGATCAATTAAGACTCCGGGGGATTTGGTACATGCGTTGACCGCCACTTTTCCGCAACCACGGCGGAAACAGCCAACCGGAAACGCACATGACCAACAAAAGCCGCAGCTCCTTCCCCAATGGCGGAGCGACATGGGATGAATTGCAGCGCGAAATGGCCCAGCGCTGCGCCCAGGATTTCGATTTTCGCCACGGTCGTACTTCGATCTTTTTCTTCTATTCCGATCAGGAATCTTACGAGATCGGCAAGAAGGCTTATTTCGAACATTTCTCCGAGAATGCGTTGGGCAACGGCCGTGCTTATCCGGGCCTTGGCACCATGGAGCAGGATGTTCTCGATTACGGGCTCGACCTGTTGCGGGCACCGGAAGGTGCCAAGGGCGTGTTCACCACCGGCGGCACCGAAAGCATTTTCCTTTCGATGAAGGCCGCGCGCGAATCCTATCGCGCCAAGAACCCCAGCAGCATCGGCAAGCGGCTCAACATCGTGATGCCGGTTACCGGCCATCCGGCTTTCGACAAATCCGCCATCGTGATGGATGTCGATATCCGTCGCTCGCCCCTGGGCGAAAACCGCCGCGCCAATGCGAAGGCTTTGGCCGAACTAGTCGATGAGAACACGATGGCGATTGTGGGGTCCGCTCCGTGCTTTCCGCACGGTGTGATCGATCCGATTTCCGAGCTGAGCAAAATCGCTGTCGAGCGCGATGTTTGGCTGCATGTCGATTCCTGTGTCGGCGGCTGGATTGCGCCGTTCTTCCGGCGCAACGGACGCAATATCCCTGACTTCGATCTATTCTTGCCGGGCGTGCGTTCGATCTCGGCCGATCTGCACAAATTCGGGTTCTGCCCGAAACCGGCTTCGACTGTGTTCTTCCGCAGCGCGGAAGACATCGACCGTTCCACCTTCCGTCTCGATGGCTGGACGAGCGGTGTTTATGTGACCGCCACGTTCTGCGGCACACGGCCTGCGGGTGCGGTGGCGGCTGCCTGGTCGGTGCTCAATCATATGGGGACCAAGGGCTTCGAAGACGTCGCACGCCGCATGGCCGCGATGGCCGACAAATATGTGGCCGGTATCGAAGCGATCGATGGGTTGTCGATGATCGCCAAGCCCGATCTCACGGTGCTCAATTTCGGTTCGAACGAGATGGACATCTATGCCGTGGCGCAATTGATGCGGGACAAGGGTTGGTTCTCCAGCCTGACGCGCGAACCCAAAGGCATGCAGACCATGCTTTCCATGCAGCACGACCCGGTGAGCGACGATTATTTCCGCGATTTGCGCGCGTGCGTGGAAACGGCTCGTGCCGGAAAAACCGAAACCACGATCAAGGCAACTTACTGAGAGCCGATCATGAGCAAAGAAGCCCCCGGACGTGAAATCCCTATCGACTGGTCGACGGAAGGTGTTGCCGCCCGCCGGGACCGCTTCTTCGCGGCGTCACAGCGTAAGTTCGTGCCGTATGAGAAGCCCCTGATCTTCCAGCGCGGCAGTTATCAATATCTGTGGGACGAAAAGGGAAACAAATATACCGATCTGCTGGGTATGAACCTGTGCATCTCGGTGGGGCATGCCCATCCGCGCGTGGTGGAGGCGGTGTGTAATCAGGTGGCCGAACTCACCCATTGCACGACGATGTTTTATCACCCGGTGCCGGCGCATCTGGCTGAGGAACTGGCGGCGACGATGCCTGCCGGTCACGAATGGGTGGTGCATTTCACCAATAGCGGTAGCGAGGCGATTGATCTGGCGCTTGTCATGGCGCGCAGCTTTACCGGCAACACCGACATGCTGTCGCTGCGCACCAGCTATCACGGCCCCACGATTGGCGCGCAGTCGCTGACGGGTATCGCGGGCTTCCGCCATCCCAATTCGCAATTGGGCGGCGTGGCTTTCGTACCGGAGCCCAATCAGTATCGTGGCGTTTACGGTGAAGGTGTTGAGCCTTATCTTGATGAGGTCGAACGCACCATCGCCGGTTCGACCACGGGCCGTCTCGCCGGAATGATCATCGAGCCGGTGCAGGGTTATGGCGGCATCGTCTCTATGCCGCCAGGCTATATCGCGGGCGCATTCGAACGCGTTCGTGCGGCCGGCGGGCTTGGCATCATCGATGAAGTGCAGTCGGGCTTTGCGCGCACGGGCGATCACTATTGGGCGTTCGAAGCTGATGGTGTGGTGCCTGACATTGTCGTGATGGCCAAAGGGATCGGCAACGGCATTCCGCTGGGCGCGGTGGTGGCCAAGCGGCACATTGCCGAAAGCATGGCAGAGAAATTCCTGTTCCATACCTATGGCGCCAATCCGGTTGCCTGTGCTGCGGGCTGTGCGGTGTTGCGCATCATCCGCGAGGAGAAGCTGCAGCAAAACGCCAAGAAAGTGGGTGCTGCGCTGAAATCGCGGTTCGAGGAATTGCAGCAGAAGTATCCGGTGATCGGCGATGTGCGCGGACGCGGGTTGATGATGGCGATCGAACTGGTGAAGGATCGCGCGACCAAGGAGCCTGCGCCCGAAGTCACCGCAAAGGTATTCGAGGAAACGCGGCGTCAGGGCATTGTGGTAAGCAAGTCTGGACCCAATCGCAGCATTCTGCGGCTGGTGCCGCCGCTCTGTTTGTCGATGGATGATGTCGAGCCGGTGGCCGTTGCCATGGATAAAAGTTTTGCCGTTGCACTCAGCTAAGCCGATTTCGCGCTTGCATTTGGCGACGAATGCAGCGTGAATTTGGTTTGTACCGTCCCAAAGCGGAGAACAGTATGGCGGAGGAAAAATCGCGGGCACGCGCCGGACAGGAAACCGCAATGGATGGCCCACGCCGCCGCGACATTCTGCTGGGCGCAGCTGCGGCAACCGCCTCGCTTTCGCTCACGCTTCCGGTTGCGGCGGAGGCCAAGCCTTTGCAACAGGCAGCAAAAGGCCGGCCCAATATCGTCTTCATGCTGGTCGACAATATGGGATATGGCGACCTTAGCTGTTATGCCGGTCCCATTCGTGGCGTGACCACGCCACGTATCGACAAGCTGGCGCGCGAAGGCGTTCAACTCACCAATTTCAACGTCGAACCGGAATGCACGCCGTCGCGCTCTGCGTTGATGACGGGGCGGATGCCGATCCGCAGCGGCACGTCGACGGTCGTGATGACGGGCGGCAAGGACGGGCTTTCGCAATGGGAATATACGATCGCCGAATTGCTGTCGGATGAAGGTTACGCAACGGCGCATTATGGAAAATGGCACCTTGGATCGAATGAAGGCCGCTTCCCGACTGATCAGGGTTTCGATGAATGGTACGGTATTCCGCGCAGCACCGGCGAGACGATGTGGCTGGATCAGCCGGGTTACGATCCGGCGATCTATGCGCCCGAACCCGTTTTGGAAGGCAAGAAGGGCGAGAAGACCCACGTCGTTCGCAACTATGATACGCATTTTCGCCCGCTGATCGACCGCGAGATCGCCAATCGGTCTGTCGCCTATATTAAGAAGCAGGCAAAGGCCGACAAACCGTTCTTTCTCTATATTCCCTTCACCCATCCGCATGAGCCGCCGTTGGCGCATCCGGATTTTCAGGACCCGAAGCGCACGCAATATCAAAACGTGCTCGCGGAGATCGATTACAATGCCGGCCTGGTATTGGATGCCATCGATGATGCCGGCATTCGCGAGAACACAATCGTGGTGTTCGCCAGCGACAACGGCCCGCAAACCATGTTCGGCCGCGACATCGATTTCGGTGCGCAGGCGGACCCGGGCCCATTCCGCAACGAATTTCCCAGCGCGTGGGAAGGTGCGATCCGCACGGCGGGCATCGTGCGCTGGCCGGGGCGCGCACAGGCGGGCCGCGTGAGCAACGAAATTGTTTCGATTCTCGATTTCTATCGCACGTTTGCGGTTGCGGCGGGTGCCGCCAATCGTATTCCCGCCGACCGCGCGATAGATTCGATCGATATGACGGATTTTCTGTTCGGTACCGCGGAGAAATCGCCCCGCGATCATGTGTTGTTCTTCTACAGAGACGATCTGATGGCGATCAAATGGCGCAACTACAAAATGCATTTGTCCGTGCGCGATCCGGCAACGGGGCCGGTTGTGGTGCCGGGGCAGGGCGAAGTGCATGGTTTCAAGAAAGAGTTGAACTATCCCTGGTTGTTCAACGTCGACAACGATCCCAAGGAACTCTGGGACATAGGCTCATCCAATGGTTGGGCGAATCGTGCGTTTGCCGCGATTCAGCGCGATTATGCGTCGAGTGTTGCGCGTTTTCCCAACGTCAAACCGGGTGCCGAACACCCCGGCTGAATGCCGTTTGGCATGCTTTCGGTCCTGTCGTGCCCTATCAAGTAGATGGCGCCCTTTAGCAAGTTCGCTTGCAACGCTTTTGTTACCTTTCCTGACCGCCAAAGCGGAAGCTGCGCACTGTTTCTGATCATACCTTGTGAGTATGGCTCCCGGCATAAATCAGCATTTCCTGTATGGCGGCATTGGAACTTAGGGTTCGAGCTATAGGCGAGGGAGAGCAGGGGCAACTGGTTGATCTGACGGGGGGAAAGTCGCACGCGGTGGAAAAGCCGAATGCGATTCCGTGCAGGCCGCCCCAGCACGACATCGGACCTATCAAAAGCGTCCTCGAAGGGACGCCCAGCCGAATCCGTTGGCGAAACCGGATGAAGGCATCAAGAAGGGGATAGGAATGATCAACAACGATCGCAAACAATTTTCACTTTTGAAGGCGCTGATGACATGCGCCTCGATAGCCGGTTTGACGGCGGGCGTCGGCGGGGCGCCGGCCTTTGGCCAGGAGACACCGACTGCGGAGGCCGCCTCCGGCGGAATCGAAACCGTCGTCGTGACGGCGGAAAAGCGCGAGCAAAATATCCAATCCGTCGGCATGTCGATCTCCGCTTTCAGCGGCGACATGCTTGAACAGAACAACATTTCGTCAGTTGCAGAACTGGCGTCTTTTGTTCCGGGCTTGCAGATCACCCAGTCGAACAACAACCGCAACTCGCAGATCGTCATCCGCAACGTCGGCACCGCCGGCACCAATCCGGGCACCGAGCCCGACGTGGGCGTGTTCCTTGACGGTGTGTTCATTCCCGTCGCCGGACCCATCTACAGCGAAGTGACGGATATCTCGACGGTTGAAGTTTTGCGCGGTCCACAGGGCACGCTGTATGGTCGGAACACGCCGGTGGGCGCGGTGAACATTACCACGCGGGCGCCGACGCAGCAGACCGAAGGCATGATCGACCTGCAGTTCGGCAATTACGGACAAGCACGCGCGACCGGCTATTTCGGCGGCGGCATCAGCGACGATCTCGCGGGCCGCATGTCGTTCTGGACGGACCGGAACAGCGGGTACCTGTTGAATATCTACGACAACGAGCGCGCGATGAAGCGCGATCAGTTCGGCGGCAGGGGACGCTTGCGCTGGACGCCAGATGAAGACACCACGGTCGATTTTATTGGCTATTACGGGCGGATCGATGCTGAGAACAATTCCGGCATGCAGATCAATCCGCTAGGGCCGGGCGGCATTGTGTTCGGTTACAATCCGACGCCGACAAGCTTCGCGACATCGCCCTTCATCATCTCGCAAAAGGCGGCAAATCCGAATCATCCCTATGAGGTGACCGGGAAGTGGGAGGTGAATTCCGCCTCCGACGCGCCCGAGACGACGACGACGTTTGGCGCCTCGGTTTCCGTGAATCACAACATTCGTGCGCTGGATGCGACGCTGATCGATATCCTCGCGTACAATGCCTATAACGACAATGCACCGAACCAGGGCGGCGGTAGTTTGCCGCTTGAGATCGTCAACAATCTGCAGAAGACGCTGATCGGTTCGACCAGCAACGAATTACGGCTAGTATCGAACGGCAGCCATTTCATCGATTATGTCGCGGGTCTTTATCTGTTCCACGACGATCTGGCGTATCACATCAATCTCACCATTGGACCGGGCGCGACCCGCAACTGGCCGGCCGCCACCGGCGGCGGCGGCTTGATGCATATCGGTGATACCAACACTGTCAATTATGCGCAGCACACCAATTCGGCTGCCGGATATGGCCAGGTTACGGTCAACCTCACCGAAGACCTCAGAGCAATCGGTGGTTTGCGTTACAGCTATGACGCAAAGGGTTCGACCATCGACGCTACGCTTTCCAACATCGCCGGCAATACGGTTTCCGGTCCAGCGATGCAACAATATGCGCCCGGTTCCATGGCAGGCACGATTTCCAGCAGCAGCCTGACCTACATGTATGGCGGCCAATACGACATCATGAAGGATGTGATGGGTTACTTCACCATCAGCACCGGCTTCAAGGATGGCGGATTCAATTCGCGATCGGCAACAGCGCTGCCTTATTCGTTCGATCCGGAAACATCGATGAACTATGAAATCGGCGCCAAGACGGCCTGGTTTGATAACAAGGTGGTGTTGAACATCGATTTCTATCACATGTTGGTTCACGGCTATCAGCAGGCGACCCTGTTGCCGACCGGCGTTGGTTTCGTCATCAGCAATGCAGGTAATTTCCGCACCAATGGTGTCGAAATGGACCTGCAGGCCAAGCCGATCGATCCACTGACTTTGACGGGTGGGTTGGGTTATGCCGCCAGCGTCGTTACAGGCGGTGACGATCACGCCCAGTGCGATACGACCTATCCCTATGCGGGATCTGCGCCCCCGCCGAGCTCCGGTCCGTATACGGACTCGACGCATGCTTTCTGCAACTTCAACGGCAAGGTTTTGCCGATGGCGCCGAAATGGCAGTGGAATGTCGGTGCGCGGTTTGAGCAGCGCTGGCAGCAAAGCTCGGTCAACTGGTTTGCGCAAGGCAACGTCAACGGCGTAAGCGGGCAATATCTCGATGCTCTGCTCGATCCGCGTTCCTGGCAGGAAAGCTATGCGCTGTTCAACGCATCGGTCGGCGTTGAACCGGACAGCGGCAAGTGGCGCCTGTCTGTGTGGGGTAAGAATATCGGCGACAAGAAGTACTTCGTGGCAGCGGCGGCACAAACACAGGCAGCCAATGTCAGCGCGGGAGGAACAAAGGCGATCAACGGCTATGTCGGTTGGCCCGGTCAGCCGCGGACCTTCGGTGTAGAAGCGAGCTACTGGTTCTAGTCTTCGGGAGCAGGCCGGGGCGGCTGCGGTGCAGCCGTTCCGGTTTACCTGCCAAAGAGACTAAAAGCGGTTCTCCTACGCAATGTGGATAGGAGCGTGATACGTCTCGCTCCGCCGGCCGATGACGGGAGTGGGTGGTGCATGAGCGATACAGGACCGGGACGCATGGGCTGGCTGATCGTCGCCATGCTGTTCACCTTTATGCTCCTCAACTTCGCCAGCAAGGTGGTTTTGGGCCTGGCCGCTGTTCCCATCATGCGGGAAATGCATCTCACGCACGAACAATTCGGAACGCTTTCGGCAAGTTTCTTCTATCTGTTTTCGCTTTCCTGTCTCGTGATCGGTTTCACGGTGAACCGCATCCGCACCACGCTCGTGATCGGGGTGATGAGTTTTGTGTGGTCGGTCTGCCAGTTGTTGGCCATCGGCAATATCGGATACGGATTTCTGCTGTTCACCCGCGTGGCGCTTGGCGCCGGCGAAGGCCCGGCGTTCCCGGTTGGGATTCATGCCGTCTATAAATGGTTTCCGAGCAATCGCCGCACGCTTCCTGCCGCCATCATTTCTCAAGGGTCGAGTGTCGGCGTCGTGTTGGCGTTGCCGCTACTAAACATTCTGGTTGTCAACCTGTCGTGGCATTGGGCGTTTGGCGTCATCGGCTTGCTGACCATGCTGTGGACGGCGGTCTGGCTTGTTGTCGGGCGCGAAGGACCGCTCGAGGATCACGAAACGGATAGCGCGCAAGGCCCGCAGCGCGTTGCCTATCGCAAGCTTTTTCTCAATCCCACCTTGCTTGCCGCCTGGTTGTGCGGGTTCGGCGGTTATTGGGGTGTTGCGTTGCTCGTTTCCTGGTTCACGCCGTATATCGTGGAAGGCCTTGGTTTCTCGCAACGCGAAGCGGGCTTTATGAGCACCGCGCCTTGGGCCGCGTCTATCTTCATCGCGATCATCTGCAGCATGGTGTCGGAACGTCTGGTGAAACGCGGCGTGTCGCGCAAGCTGGCGCTTGGTGTCTTCGGCGGCGGGATGGTGGCGATGGGCGGGGCCGCGCTGATCGTGGCGCCGTTCATAAACGCGCCGATCCTTGCCTTTGTGTTGATTGTGCTTGGTCTCTCGCTGCCGTCGGTGATTTACGCCATGCAGCCTGCGATAGCGGCCGAACTTGTTCCGGTGTCGCAACGTGGCGCGATTCTTTCCATCGGTACCGCCATCTGGTCCAGCTCTGGCGTGATCGCGCCGGTGGTGATGGGCAAGCTCATCGATATTGGACACGCCTCGGCCGATGGTTATGAACGCGGGTTTATCGTGGCCGGGGTCATCGCGCTCGTTGCAGGCCTGGTCGGGACCTTCGTTATCAATCCGGAGAAGGCCGCGCGACAGTTGCAGGGTGCCGCAAGCCAGCAACAAGCCTTCACTCGCCCGATTGCTTCCGCCGCAGCCGATGGGCGTAACGTATGAGTGGACGCCTTGAAGGCAAAGCCGCCCTTATCACTGGCGGTGCTCAAGGTCTGGGTGCTGCGACCGCGCGCATGTTCGCGCGCGAGGGCGCGCGGGTGGCCATCAGCGATATCAACCGGGATGGGGCGCAATCCGTTGCCGACGACATCAACGCACGGCACCCGAATGCCGCCATCGCAATTGCGCATGATGTGACCGACGAAGGCCAATGGCAGCGTGCTATCGCGGAAGCCGAAAAGGCGTTCGGCGGTTTGCACGTGCTGGTCAACAATGCGGGCATCAGCCTGGTGAAGTCGATTGAAGATTTGAGCCTGGAAGATTGGCACCGCGTTCACGCTATCGATCTGGATAGCGTGTTTCTGGGCTGCAAGACGGCCATCGCGCTTATGGCGCGGACGGTGAAGGCCACAGGGCTCGGCGGCTCCATCGTCAACATTTCGTCGATTGCTGGGATCATCGCGGGGCACAACATGGCGGCCTATAATTCCGCCAAGGCCGCGGTGATGCATCTTTCGAAATCTGTGGCGCTGCATTGCGCGCGCAAAGGTTATGGCATTCGTTCCAATTCGGTTCATCCTGTCTTCGCGGCGACGCCGATACTGGATCATCATGTGCAGCGCCACGGCAGCAAGGATGCGGCTTATGCCAAGCTTGGCAGCCAGGTGCCGCTTGGGCACATCGCCGAGCCGGACGATGTGGCTTATGCGGTGCTTTATTTGGCGTCGGATGAATCCAAGTTTGTTACCGGATCCGAACTGAAGGTCGACGGGGGCATTTCTGCGATGTGACGGTGTGCGCGCGGCACAACCGGAACAAGACGGACTCAAGGGATAACCACAATGAAAATTCGAGGCCTCGCAATCGCCACAGCTTTTGTGTCTCTGAGCGGCTCGATAACGCAAGCGGCAGAGGCGCCCACGCCTCCCGGCGTGACTTACAAGAGCGATATCCCTGCCGATAAGCGTCGCGCATTTTTCGGTGAGCTGCATCTGCATACCGGCGAATCTTTCGATGCCTGGACGTTTGGTTCGAAAGTCACGCCGGATCAGGCTTACAAATTCGGCCGCGGCGAAACGGTTATGGTGCCGACTTCACAGGTGAATGCCGAGCAGGGGATGAATGCGGATCACGACATTCCGGCAAAGCGCGCCTGGCCGCTCGACTTCATGGCGGTCACCGACCATTCCGAATTCATGGGTGTGCTCAACCAGCTCGACGATCCCAACAACCCACTAAGGGATCTTCCGGAATCGAAAAGGGTTCTCGAAAATCCGGCATCAGCCTTTGCCATTGTGCGCGGCAACAAACGCGGCGTGTCGTCAGAAACCTTGGATAAATTTCACGTCAAGGAAGCCATGGCTTCTGCATGGGACCGCCAGATAGCGGCCTCGAATGCGAATAACGAGCCCGGCAAATTCACTACTTTCGTCGCCTATGAATGGACCGCTACCGGTAGCGGCAAATACAATCTTCACCGCAACGTGATCTTCAATTCAGACCATGCGCCGGCGCCCTTCAGCTCGACGGATTCCAACAAGCCCGAAGCCCTTTGGGCTTATCTCGACAATATCCGCGCTGGCGGTATCGACGTTATCGCCATTCCGCACAACGGCAATGTTTCGGGCGGATTGATGTATGACTGGAACGATTCCGAGGGCCGCCCCATCGATGAGCATTATGCACAGGAACGCGCGCTCAACGAACCGCTGACCGAAATCGCCCAAACCAAGGGCCAGTCCGAAACGGTGCCCGAGCTTTCACCGACCGACGAATTCGCCAATTTCGAGATATTCGATCATCTGATCAGTTGGCCCAATGAAAAGCCCAATCCCAATGGCAGCTTTATCCGGCAGGCCTATGGGCGCGGGATGATCATCCAGAAGTCGGTCGGCGTTAATCCCTACAAATATGGTCTGGTGGGTGGAAGCGACATCCACAACGGTCTCACCGTATCCGATGAAAACGGATTCGCCAGCGAGATTTCGGGCCTCGACCCCAACACCATGCTGCCGAAAGGCGACGCGGCAAAGCGCGATCTCGGCATCATCAAGGAGCCGGCGCGACTCGATTGGGATCACGTTCTGAATCATGCGCCGGTTACGATGGAACGCCCGCTGATCTTCAGCTCTGCCGGCCTCACCGGCGTCTGGGCGGAACAAAACACTCGCAATGCCATTTTCGCCGCGCTGAAACGCAAGGAGACGTTCGCAACATCCGGCACCCGCATTCGCGCGCGGATGTTCGCGGGCTGGAACTACAAGTCTGGTTTAACGAAGTATTCGGATTGGGTACACGCGGCTTATCGCGATGGCGTGCCCATGGGCAGCGATCTTCCGGCGCGGGTAAAGCGCACCGCGCCACGCTTCCTGGTTGAAGCTGTGAAAGACCCTGACGGAGCGAACCTCGACCGCATCCAGGTGATCAAGGTCTGGCTTGAGGGCAAGGATTATAAAGAGAAGGTGTTCGATGTCGTGTTGTCGGGCGGCCGCAAGGACGATCCGAAAACCGGTCGTGCACCCGCCGTGGGTAACACTGTCGACCTCAAGACGGGCGCTTACACCAACACTATCGGGGCGCCCGCATTGACCGCGGAGTGGAAAGATCCGGAATTCGATCCGGCGAAGCCCGCTGTTTATTACGCGCGTGTTCTGGAGATTCCGACGCCGCGGTGGAGCACGCTGCTTGCAATCAAGAACGATTTGCCCATTCCGGAGGACGCGCCTGCAACGCTGCAGGAACGCGCTTGGACGTCACCTGTCTGGTACACGCCCATCGCTCACTGACTGACGCACGAACGGTTGCGGATTTTTCGATTGACGACGTGCGGTCTTCCCGCACGAGCGTTCGGTAGGACTCATTCTAGTTGAAAGGAAGAAAAACAATGTCGGACTTTGAAATCGTGGGTAAATCCGTGCTGATCACCGGTGGATGCGGCGGGATTGGCCTGGGGATCGCCGAAGCTTTCGCGAAGCTTGGCAAAAACGTCATTCTTGCCGACCGCAATACGGCCCCCGCCGAGGATCTGCGCAAGCGCCATGCGAACGTGCAGTGCATCGAGGTGGATTTGGGAAATTTCGCCGACATCGACAAGAAGCTCAAACCGCTTCTGAGCAGCGACGAGGCACCTGAAATTTTAGTGAACGGCGTCGGCTATTCGCCGAAATATGCGCCTTCGGGCGAGCGCTGGACGGCGTGGACCATGCCGCTGGCGCATTGGCGGGAGGTACTTTCCGTCGATCTTGATTCCATCTTCTACACAAGCGCGCTTGCGATACCGCAGATGATCGACCGCCGTTATGGCCGCATCATCAACATCGCTTCGATGGTTTCGCGAACCAGCGGCGGCGGTGTGGCGCCCGTGCATTACGTCACGGCGAAGACGGCGCTGCTGGGGCTGACGCGCGCGACCGCGCACGAAACCGGCAAGTACGGCATCACCGTGAACGCGATCAATCCCGGGCGCATCGATACGCCGATGATCCGCGATGTGCCGGACAAAGTTAACGAGTCGATTGCGCGCGGCATTCCGCTCCAACGATTGGGAACACCGCAGGACATAGCCGGCTCGGTTCTTTTTCTCACCTCGCAGCTTGCCGATTATCTTACGGGCGTCGTCATCGAGGTGAACGGCGGCATGTTCATGGCGTAGGGAAACCCCGCGCCGTCATACCTTTTGCACATGGCGCTGCGGACGAGAAAGCATTTTACCCGCCACGGCAAAAACCGGAATGTCCCGCCAGCATTTGCTGCGCGGTTGGCGGCACCATGGGGAATTCGGACATGAAGTTGAAAGGCGCAGAGGCCCTCGTACGCCTGCTCAAAGGCTTTGGGGTGACCGATATTTTCGGCATTCCAGGGGACAGTCTGGCGTTTTACGATGCGCTTTATCGCGACGGCGGCATTCGGCACATCCTTGTCCGGCACGAGCAAGGTGCCGCTCACATGGCGGACGGATATGCGCGTGTTTCCGGCCGTGTCGGAGTGTGCGATGCGTCGTCGGGCCCGGGTGTGACCAATCTCGTCACCGGCCTTGCAACCGCATATGCGGATTCCATTCCCGTCATCGCTATTGCCACGACGTCTTCCACCAAAACGCGTTCGCGTGGCAATTTTCAGGAACTCGACCAACCTTCGTTACTTAAGCCCGTGACAAAGGCCGTTATCGAAATCGACATGCCGGACCGCATTCCGGAACTTGTGAAACGCGCTTTCCGGATCGCCACCACGGGACGTCCCGGCCCGGTTGCGCTCAATTTTCCGCTCGATGTGTTCTTCCGTAGCGCCGAATACGAAGACAGCGACTTTGTTTGCGAAACCGCTTTCGGAGGCTTTCCCGCGTTGCGGGTACGGCCGCAGCGCGAAGATGTTGCGCATGTGCTGGAAGCCCTGCGTCACGCGAAAAAGCCGGTAATCTGGTGTGGCGGTGGCGCTGTGATGGCGGGCGCGAGCGCGGAAATTCAGGCGTTTGCGGAGCGGACCGGCATTCCCGTCACCACGACTTATATGGGCAAGGGTTCGATTGCCGAAACCCATCCGCTGAGCCTGGGCCCGGCGGGCCAGCTTGGCCGCCCGGTGACCAATCAATATCTGGCAGATGTCGATCTTGTTCTGGCTGTCGGTTCGCGCTTCACCAATGTCGATACGGCCAATTGGACGGTGCCCAAGCGCGGCGTTCCGATGATCCAGATCGATATAGATCCTGCTGAGATCGGCAAGAATTATGATGTCTCTTATTCCATCTGGAGCGACGCCAAACTCTTTTTCGAAGATTTGAACGCCGCGGCTCGCGATATGCGCTGGGAAGGTGCCGGTAACACCGTCTCTTCCATACGCAGCGCGTGGCTTGCCGAGCGCGGTATCGAGAGCCCTCAATCGGCGCCGGTTGACGATGAGCCGGTTCATCCGCTGCGGGCCATCCGGGCGCTGCGCGAAGCAATGGGGCCGGAAGACACGCTGATCTGCGATTCCGGATTCAACCAGATCTGGGGCGGGCAATATTTCGAGGTGCAACGCCCGGGCCGTTACTATGTGGGCCCCCGCGGCATGGGCACGATGGGTTTTGCGTTTCCCGCAGCCATCGGCGCCAAGGTGGCCAAGCCGGACCACAAATTCGTGGCGCTGGCTGGGGACGGTGGCTTCATCATGCTGTTGCAGGAACTGGAAACGACCTTGCGCGCCAAGGCACCGATCGTGATCTGCGTCCTGAACAACGGCAATCTCGAATACTGCAAACAGGCCCAGCGCGGCCTTATGGGCGCGCGGTTCATCTCCACGGATTTCAACGAGACCCATTTCAGCGAGATCGCAAAAGCGTTCGGCTGCCGGGGTGTGCGGGTGACCCGAAGCTCGCAACTGGCTGCGGCTTTCCGCGAGGCGCTGGATGCGAGCGTGACGACGGTTGTGGAGATTATCACGCCCGAGTCGGCAAAGCCCGATGGCGTGGCATTCTAGGACGAGCTTCTAGCGGGCCGAAGCAATTCAATTCAGTGCGGAACCTTCCTATCCATTGTTCGGTTATCGCTTCCGAAGATGGAAAGGATCCCTTCATGGCCGCCAAACAAAAAGACGCAATCGCCCTTCTCAAGGCCGACCACCGCAAGGTGGAGCAACTGTTTGCTCAATACCAAAAAGCCAAGGGCGAATCCCGCAAGAAGGAACTTGCCAGCCAAATCTGCCTGGAACTGTCGGTGCACGCGAAGATCGAGGAAGACATCTTTTACCCCGCCTGCCGGGAGCAAGGGGTGGAAGAAGACCTGATGGACGAGGCCAATGTCGAACACGACAGCGCCAAGGTTCTGATTGCCGAAATCGAAAACGGCAATCCGGAGGACGACTTCTACGACGCCAAGGTGAAAGTGCTGTCTGAGCAGATCAAGCACCACGTCAAAGAAGAAGAAAAGAAGCGCGGGAACATGTTCGCCAAGGCCCGGAAGGCTGGCCTGGACCTTAAAGCCCTCGGCAGCCGTATGGCAGAAGAGAAGAAGGCGCTTCTTGCCCAGTTCAAGGAGAAGGGCGTTCCGAAGCCAAAGACACCCAGCCTTCCTGCAACCACGGTCGCGTAAAAACGAAAACATTGAACGCCAGTAACGATCGCAGGAACTTTCCAGGGGTAACAGCCGTTATCTAAAAAATTCTGGGAGAGTTCCATGCGGTCGTTACTGCTCTGGCTGATCGGCATACCGATTCCGATCATCATTATTCTCTGGCTTCTGACCGGCCACGCGTGAGGTTGCCATGACCGACACCGTCGTGATCGCCAATGAAGGGCCGGAAGACACGGGCTACAAATTCTCCTGGGGCCTTGCCTTTGCAGGAGCTTTTGCCGCCACAGCCGTCACCTTCTTTCTCTTGAGCATTGGTGCTGGGTTCGGGCTTCTGCTCGTCAACCCCGTGACCCATACCGGGCCCACGCTTCCCGGTTTTTTGACGGGCGGCGCGATCTACTTTTTTGTGGCTCAAGCTTTTGGATTTGCGGTGGGCGGCCATCTGGCTGGAAGGCTGCTCGGGCCTATCGTTGAGACACAGTCGCAAGAAGATTTCCGCGCGGGCGCGCACGGATTGACGGTGTGGGCGATCACGGTCGTCGCAAGCCTGTTGCTTGTGGCGTTGGCTAGTATGGCGGCCGTGCATAGCGGCAGCGTTGTTGCCTCGATGTACGGGGCAAATGCGGCGAACAGTTCCCAGGCGCCCACCCCGACCAATTATCTGGTCGACAAGCTGTTCCGCCCGGTGGGCGGGAACGCATCGGAAGGCGCGCGATTGGAAGCGGCACGGATCGTGGATGCGAGTTTCGCGAAGGGCGTTGCTTTGAGCGATAGCGACCATGCCCGGCTTGTGATGCTGGTTTCGCGAAACGCCGGTATCTCTCGCGACGATGCGAGTTCTCGCGTCGACGCCATAGCAGCGGATACCAAATCGAAGGTAGAACAGGCCGCCAATGCCGTGCGGAAAGCAGTGAGCTATTCGAGCTTGTGGATCGGGTTCTCGCTTCTGTTCGGCGCCATTGTTTCGGTGTTCGCTGCCGTCACGGCTCGGATCGAGGACGACAAGGTGGCTGGGCTGCGGCTTTGAACCTGAGAGACGGTTCTTCTCGCGCCTGGGACACACGTCGTCCGGCCGCCTTGTAGATGCTCTTTATAAGCATTTGATCCGCGTACTGATTTTACGGGTAGCGGGTCATATGCCCTTCTGCGCCCTTCCACTCCTTTATATATGCATCCGCTGCTTCAAGGCCTCTGTGTTGGATCGCAGTAGTACCTTGTTAAGAAACTGTCCGTTGTACGCGAGATAATTACGCTGTCATCACGTACTTTGGGGTGCCGCAGGGCTTGCGGATTATAAAAATATTAAAACTCGGCCCATAGGGTTAACAGGCGGAAAACGGGGCAGGTGCAACTTCGCAACCTGGCAGCAAGCTATGGCTGTGGTCACGCGCGAATTTCTTCTGTTCGAAGCTGGTGGTCGTTCATTCGGCCTCCACATCGATGACGTTGAGCGGGTGGTGCATGCCGTTCGGCCGGTGCCGCTGCCGCATTCTCCGGCGGCCATCGAAGGCATTTTCAATTTGCACGGTGCGGCGGTGCCTGTGCTCGACCTGAGCGTGTGGTTTGGCGAACCGCCCAAAGAGGTGAGGCTCGACGATCTCTTTGTCGTGTTGCGGACGAGCGGCCGCAAAGTTGCGTTGCATGTCGAGCGCGCATTGGGCGTTTGGGAAATTCCGGCAGCATCCGTTCAGCCTGCCGACAGTGCGCTGGTATCTGCCGGGCATTTTCATGGCGTGACGATGATCGATAGCCACATCGTTTTCCTGCCCGACATTCAAAGTTTTCTGGCGGCAGTCGAGCAAGTTCAAACATATAATGAGGCAACGGCGGCATGACTTCACCGCGATCTTTTCCCGTATCCGCCGAAATCCTTGCCTTCCTTGAAACGGCAGCCGGGCTCGTGTTTCCGCCGGGGCGTTTGGGCGACGTCGAGCGCTGCGTTGCAAAGATGGCGGTGCGCGCAGGCACGCGCGATCCGAAGCAGCTTCTGAAGCGTCTGCAGGAAGACGCTTTGCTGTTGGAAGAATTGCTCGACGGGCTGGTGGTCGGCGAGACCTATTTCTTCCGCGAGCCGCAGCAATTCGAATCCTTGCGTGAGTTTGTGCTGCCGGAACTGTTGCGGCTGCGCCCTCTCGATGCGCGGATTTCCGTTTGGAGCGCGGGTTGTGCGACGGGCGAGGAAGCGTATTCGCTGGCGATCCTGCTGGAGCAGGAGAGTTTGTCGTCTCGCAGCGATATCCTTGCCACCGATGTGTCCGCCACGGCGATCAAGAAAGCAAAGCGGGCAACATATGAGCATTGGGCGTTTCGCGGCGCGAAAGAGGATTTCACCGAAACCTATTTCAAGGCGCGCAGCGGCAAGTTCCATTTGATCGACCGCATTCGCGATCAGGTGGCGTTCGGTCACCTCAACCTGGCCACGGAAACCTACCCGCGGCCGAGACAGGGCAGCAAGTTCGACATCATCTTTTGCCGCAATGTGATGATCTATTTCAGCGCGCAGACGGTGGCTGCTGTCGCCAAACGGCTGTTCGACAGTTTGGACGATGGCGGTTGGCTTATCACCGCGCCGTCGGACCCGCCGTTGTGGGATTTTGCGCCGTTCGAAACGCGGATGACCGCGGGAGGCGTTTTCTATCGCAAAAAGTCGCTTTTGAAAGAAAAGCCTTCGAATGTCGTTCCCTTCCGCCGCAAACCCGCGGTGGCTGAAGCCGCGGCGCCCAAACCGCAACCGCGCGCTGCCAAGCCGGCCGAGCCGGATTTTCGTCACAGCGTGGAGGCGTGTGACCTGCACGTGCAGTCGTTGTTTGCCGGCAACAAGCACGAAGCAGCGCTGGAATTTCTTGCGCGCGCGATTGTCTGGCATCCGCTGTCGCGCGAGCTTCACTACATTTATGCCGTCGGCCTTCTCAATCGCGAAATGCCCGAGAAGGCAGCAGCGATTGCGCGGCGCCTTGTTTATCTCGACCGCCGTTCGGTCGTGGCGCACATGCTGCTGGGGACCATCGCGCAGCAAAGAGGCGATTACGTGGGCGCGATGCGCGCCTATCGCAACGGGCTTTCCCACTGTGCGACGGCGGCGGAAGACGAGATCGTGCCGCTGACGGGGAACGAGCGTTATGGCCGCGTGGCTGCTGCCCTGGCCGCAGAGATCGCCACGTTGCAATCGGTCGAGGGTGTGTCGTGACCCACACCCAGCGCAAAGGTGATGAACTGGCCTATTGGGCTTCCGCGATGAAGCGCCTTTCGCAAGCAGCGGAGGCCACGCAGAACGCCATGCACCCATCCGGCACGTTCGCCGACAGGATTTTCGCGGAACGTACGAATGTCCTCGCATCGCCCCTCGACGAAGGCAAGGTCGAAGAGCATCTCGAACTCATCGCCTTCGAATTGGGTTCGCAGAAGGTCGCGATCGAGAACCGTTATATCCACGCGGTCATCCCGCTGGTCGAACCTGCGGCGGTGCCGGGCGCGCCGGATATCCTCGCAGGTGTGATCAATTTCCGCGGCGGTATTCTTCCCGTGTTCCGGCTGGAACAGGTTTTGGGTGCGGATACGTCCGAAAGCGCCTGCACCATCATATTGGGAGAGCACCGCCCGGAATTCGCTTTTTTTGCTGCTGCGATAGAAGAAGTGTCGTCTGTCGACGCCGCTTCATTGCGCAATGCAAGTTGGCAGGGTGGGGGCGATGCGCCGGCCACGCTCGGCCTTACCGACGGCGCACTTAACATTCTGAACGGACGGACGCTGTTGTCCGATCCGCGCTTCTTTGTCGGCCGTCAGGCACGGCTAGCACATGAGGGGATCTGACATGATTGGCATGACCGTTCAAAGGCGCTTGTTCTTCGGTTTCCTGCTGGGGCCAGTGGCACTTATCATCATCGGGTGGGTGGCTTATTCGTGTATTCAAAACATGGTCGACTTGCGCGTTCAGCGCAATCACACCTTCACGGTTCTCGATGGTCTCAACAGCGTGATGGCAGACGCGCTGAACGCCGAAACCGGGCAGCGCGGTTACCTATTGACGGGGGACGACGCGTACCTTGCGCCGTTCGAAGCGGGCGAGGCGGGATTCGATGAAGACATCAACAAGGTGCTGTACCTGACCGCCGACGATCCGCAGCGCCACGAAGAAATCCTGCGGCTCAAGACGTTACTGCAGCAGAAGTCGACGGAGCTGCATAGGGTGATCGACGCCCGCAAGACGCAGGGACTTGACGCCGCGGTCGCGCTTGTGCGCTCCGGCAGGGGCAAGACCTATATGGACGGCGCACGGGAAATTGTCCGATCTGTCCGCACCTATCAAAGCAACCGGCTTGGGGAATTGACGGAGATCTCCAACGGCGTGACACGCTTTACGTTCAACGTCATTCTGTTTGGAACGATTGGGGCCTTTCTGGTGGTGAGCATCGGGGGGTTCCTGATTGTACGCAGCATCACCCGGCCCATTTCCAACACCGTTCAATCTCTGGCGACGACCGCCACCGAAATCCTTGCGGGTACCTCGCAACAGGCTTCCAGCATGCGCGAGCAATCCACGGCTGTGGCGGAGACCGTCACCACCGTCGATGAAGTGTTGCAGACCGCAAGCCAGGCCGCCGAACGCGCAAAAACGGTTGCCGATTCCGCGCTACACGCCGCCGATGTGGGGGCCACTGGCAAGCAATCGGTCATGAATACGCTGGTGATGATGGAGGAGGTGAAGGAGCAAACCGCTTCTATTGCCGAGACCATTCTTTCGCTGTCGGAGCGAGCGCAGACGATTGGCGAAATCATCGCCGCTGTGAACGAGATCACCGAGCGTTCGAACCTACTGGCCCTGAACGCCGCCATCGAAGCGTCCCGGGCGGGGGAGCATGGCCGCGGGTTCTCCGTCGTTGCGAGCGAGATCAAGAGCCTTGCGGATCAGTCAAAAAAGGCCACGGCGCAGGTTCGACAGATTTTGGGCGACATTCAGAAGTCGACGAATACCGCGGTTCTCGTTACCGAGCAGGGCACCAAAAGTGTGCATCTGGCGATCAATGCCGCAAACGAGGCTGGCGAGACCATTACATCGCTGGTTGAAACGGTGGATGCCGCCGCGCGCGCGGCCACCCAGATCGCGGCCTCTGCCAGCCAGCAGGCGACGGGCATGTCGCAAATCCATCAGGCGATGTCGCATATCAACGAAGCGAGCAATCAGAACCTTGCAGCCACGCGCCAATCCGAACAGGCGGCACAGGATCTGCACACGCTGGGCACGCGCCTGAAAGCCATGATCGTCGGTGGATGATGGCCATGACCGCGCCGCTTTCCCAACGCTTGATGTCCACGTTCCTGATGGAACTGGAGGGGCATGTTCGCGCGATAGAGCGCGACGTGCTGGCGTTGGAACGTGGCGACGCTCCTGAGCAGATCCACACGTCGCTGTTCCGTTCGGCACACAGCCTTAAGGGGGCTGCACGCGTTATAGGCATCGATGCGATTGAGACGGTGTGTCATCGCTTCGAGGAAATCGTGCAGAGACTGCGCGATGGGCGGCTCAAGGCGGATACCGGCTTGTTTCAATTGCTGCTGTCGACCGCCGATGCTTTGTCGGCTTCGGGGCGGTTGATCGGCGAGCAGAAAGAGAATTCGGGGAGCCCGCTTCTGAAGGTGTTGCCGCAGCTTGGTGCAGCGTTGGAGGCTCAGCCGATCGCGACTGCTGTTGTCGAGGAACCTTCGCAGCTGGCCACGATAGTGATGCCTGTGCCGAAGGCCGCGCAGGATGCCACGTTGCGGGTGGCGGCGAACAAGCTTGATGCGCTTTTGGCGCAGGACGGCGAATTGCTTGCAGCGCGCAGGCGCGCGGCGAGCGACGTTCTTGCGCTTGAAAAAATTCTGCAGCGCGCCCGCGATGCGCAGCGCGAAGGGCGCGGTGCGGCGGGCTTGCGCGAAATCGTGAAAGACCTTCAGGGCGTCGCCACGGAAGTGGCGAACAATGCGCAATCGCTCGATCAGGCGGCAGAAAAGTTGAGTGAGGAAATTCGGCAGGTTAGGATGTTGCCGTTCTCGCAGGCCTGCGATGGTCTTGAGCGCGTGGTGCGGGATCTGACGGCGGGCGGCGACAAAAAGGCGACGCTGGTGATTTCGGGCGGTGAGATCGGTGTCGACCGATCCATTCTTGAGGGCTTGCGCGATCCCCTGCTGCATCTGGTGCGCAACGCGGTCGATCATGGAATAGAGCCCAAAGCGACGCGCATGGCGGCAAGAAAGACGGCATCCGGCCTTGTTTCGATCACCGCCAGCCTTTCCGGATCGCAGATCATCGTGACAGTGCGCGACGACGGCCGCGGCATCGATGCGGCGGCTGTGACGGCACAGGCGCAGAAGCAGAGGCTCGCGCCATCCAAAATGGCAGGACACGAACACGATCTTATTTTCGAACCCGGGTTCACCACCCAGGCTTCGGTATCGCGCATTTCCGGCCGTGGTGTCGGGCTCGATGTTGTGCGCACGCAGATCGAAGAGATGCGGGGCGCGATATCGGTTGATAGCGAAGCGGGCAGTGGAGCGACCTTCACCATTGTGCTGCCGTTGACGCTCACCTCTATACGTGGGCTTTTGATAGGGTGTGGCGAACAGATATTTGCGCTCGATTCCACGATGGTTCGCGGTTTGCGCCGCGTTTCGCAGGCCAATGTGCGTATCGTGGAAAGCCGTTCGGTTTTAATCGGGGAGGGTGAACCGCTTCCACTGGCGTCGCTTTCCGCGCTTCTGGGATTGGAGACCGTGCCACCGCGCGAAGGCGCAAGCTTTCAGGTGGCGATACTAGGCGCCACGGTTGCGCAGGCCGCTGTCATCGTGGACACATTATACGATGAGGACGATCTGACGGTGCGCAACCTTGGGCACCGGTTTGGCCGCGTTCCCAACGTGTCTGGCGGAACAATTCTGCCGGATGGCCGTGTGGCGCTGATCCTTCATGCCAGCGATCTCATAGAAGGGACGCTTGCCGGCGAGAGCGCTCCACGCTTCCAGAGCAAGCGCCACGCGCCCGAAATCAAGAAGCGGTTGGTGATTGCCGAAGATTCTATGACCACGCGCACGCTGATCAAGGCGATCCTTGAAAATGCAGGATATGATGTGAGAGCCGCGGCAGATGGCGCGCAAGCTTGGCGTCTGGTGGAGCAGAACGGCGCCGATCTCGTCGTATCCGATGTTGAAATGCCGGAAATGGATGGTTTCGAGCTGACCGAGACCATTCGTTCGTCCATCGAATATAGCGATATCCCGGTTATCCTTTTGACTGCGCTTGCATCCGACCGTGACAAGACGCGGGGGCTTTCCGTCGGGGCCAATGCGTATCTTCTGAAAAGCGCGTTTGATCAACGCGAACTTCTCTCCACGATCCGGCAGATGGTGTAGCGATGACGCGGGTCGTGGTTGCCGGGGGATCGGACGTCGAGCGGGCTGCGCTCTGCACGATCCTGCATGGCGATGTGTCGATCGAAACCGCAGCACTGGGCCCGCAGCTCGTCAATATCGTGAATTCCGTGAAACGGCTTGAGCCGGATCTTGTCGTGCTTGTAATGGGTGGCGGGGCCGACAACAGCGTGGAGGCAGCACGGCGCATCATGGGGGAATGCCCCAAGCCCGTCGTTTTGATTACCGCCGGGTCGCTGGAAAGAAAAGACGAAATTCTTGCGCGTTCCGGCGCGCTTGCCGTTCTCGACGTGCCGGTGGGATCCCCGCAGCAACAGCGCTTCATGACAATGCTGAAGGCAATGGCGGAGGTTAAAGTCGTGCGCCGCTGGAGCTCGCGGCCGCCGGCACCCCGGCCAACAGCCGGAAGGGCAGTGCGTGGCGCGGGTCAGTTGATCGCCATTGCGGCATCGACGGGCGGGCCGGGCGCGTTACAGCAGATATTCAGCGGGCTGCCGCCGGACCTTGTGGCTCCCATCGTTGTCGTGCAGCACATCGCGGGCGGGTTTGCCGACAGTCTTGTGCGATCGTTCAGCACGTCCGGGGTTGTGGTTCAGCTTGCGCAGGACGGCGAGGCGCTGAAACCGAGAACCGTTTACATCGCACCGGATGGTCAGCATCTCGGCGTGACGTCGCGCAACACGGTGAACTTGTCGAGCGCGCCGCCGATTGAAGGGTTTCGTCCTTCCGCGACGTTTCTATTCGAATCTGCGGCGAAGGCTTTTGGGCCGCAGCTGACGGCGGTTGTGTTGACCGGCATGGGCCGGGATGGCATCGCTGGATTGCCTTTGGTGCGTGAACTGGGCGGCACGGTGTTCGCGCAGGATCGCGAAACCTGTGCGGTTTTCGGCATGCCGAAGGCCGCCATCGAAAGCGGACTTGTGGATCGTGTGTTGCCGCTGGGTGAGATCGCCGGCGAGCTTTCGCCCCCTGTGGCGTTAGAAGGAGTACCGGCATGACGAAGATATTGATTGTCGAAGATAGCCCGACCCAGGCCGAGAGCCTGCGGGGTATCTTGGAGGAGCAGGGCTGCGAGGTCCTTGTGGCGTACAACGCCGAAAGTGCGTTGACAAAACTCGACTCGTCGCTCGATCTTGTCATATCGGACATCGTGATGCCCGGATTGTCGGGCTACGAGCTTTGCAAGCGCATTAAGTCGGGCATTTATGGGCGCAACCTGCCGGTGATGTTGCTGTCGACGCTCGCCGATCCGATGGACATCATTGGCGGGCTGGAATCCGGCGCGGATAATTTCGTCACAAAACCTTATACGCCCGTACACTTGATGGAACGGGTGAACAACGTTCTTGAAAACAGGAAGATACGCGCCGGAGGAAAGCTGCGCGTGGGCGTGGAAGTGATGTTCCTCGGCCGCGGCTTCACCATCAACTCCGACAAGGAGCAGATACTCGATCTGCTCATGTCCACCTTTGAAGATATTGTCCGCACCAATCGCGATCTGCAGAAGAACCGCGCCGAACTGGCGGCAGCCAAGCTGGAGATCGAAGATTACGCGCAAGGTCTGGAACGCCGCGTCGAAGAACGCACGCGCGAACTGGCGAGCCAGAAGCGGCTGCTGGCGCAGGCCCAAAGCATGGCGCATGTTGGCAATTGGCGCATTCATCTTCCTTCGCAAGAATGCGAATGGTCCGACGAGATGTATGCGATCCACGGCGTTTCGCAGGAGAATTTCAAGCCGACGATCGAAGGCGCGAAGACGATGGTCCATCCCGAGGATCGGGCCAATGTCGACAAAGTGCTGGAAGATGCCATTGCTAGCCGTCTGCCCTATCACGTGGAATACCGCATCGTTCGGCCGAACGGCGAGGATCGTTATTGCTGGGCGGAAGCTTTTTGGGAACAGAATGCAAAGGGCGAGATCAAAAATCTCGTCGGCTATTGCCAGGATGTGACCGAGCGCAAGTTCGCCGAACGCGTGGCCAAGGAAGGCGCCGCGCGCTATCGCCATATCGTTGAGTCCATGACGAGCGGGCTTGTCATCCTTAATGAAGGCCGCTTCCTTTATGTGAACGAAGCGGCTTGCGAAATTTTTGGCGTAGCCAATCCGTCCGATATCATCGGCACACCTTTCGTCGATGCGCTGGGTGGTGCGCGGCGGGAAGAGATCGCCAAGCTGATTTCCCAGCCGCGACAGAAAGGCGAGCCGCTTTTCCGGGAAGAAAAGCTGGTGCGCGCCGTGGATGAGAAGGAGCTGGATGTCGAAATCTCGAAGGCGGCGCTGACCTTTGCAGGCCAGCCGGCGACCCAGCTCGTCATTCGTGATATCACCGAAAAGAAGGCGTTGACCCAGCAACTGCACCAGTCGCAAAAGATGGAGGTGGTCGGTCAACTTACTGGCGGTATCGCTCACGATTTCAACAATCTGCTCACGGTCGTCATCAGCAATCTCGACATGATCCTTATGGGCAGCTCAGTGAACGAAGAAAACCGCGAACTTGCAGAAGCGGCCCTTGCCGCAAGCTTGCGTGGCGCCGAACTGACGCGCCAGTTGCTGGCATTCTCACGCAAGCAGGCGCTGCAACGCCGGACGATAGACCCGAACGAACTGGTGGCGCGCACAGTGAACATGCTCAAGCGTGCTATCCCGGTGGACGTCCAGTTGCGTACCGACCTGGGTTCGGATCTCGGGCTTGCGGATATCGACCCATCGCAGCTTGAATCGGCGCTTACCAATCTTGTCGTCAATGCGCGCGACGCGATGCCGAGGGGTGGTACGATCACCATCGAAACGTCCAATGTGGTGCTGGATGAAGCCTACGTTGCGGCAAACAGGGACGTTACTGCTGGCAATTACGCGATGATCGCGGTGTCCGATACGGGCGGCGGCATTCCCGCCTCGGTTCTGTCGCGCGTGTTCGAACCGTTCTTCACCACCAAGGAAGTGGGTAAGGGGACGGGGCTTGGGCTCAGCATGGTCTATGGATTCATGAAACAATCCGGTGGCCATGTGAAAATCTATAGCGAAGAGGGGCATGGTACGGTGGTGCGCCTCTACTTGCCACGTTCTGCCAGTGCGCCGGTCGCGGAGCCCGTTGCCAATTGGGAGTGCGAGCTTCCACCCGGAGACAATCAGCGCATTCTGGTCGTGGAGGATGACGAGGCCGTTCGCCAAGCGGTCACCCAGCAGTTGAAGGAGTTGGGTTACACCGTGCTCGAAGCAAACGATGCGCGGTCCGCGCTTTCGATCTTGCAGCGCGAGCAGGTCGATCTTCTGTTTACGGATGTCACCATGCCCGGCGGCGTGAGCGGACCCGACTTGGCTAAAACGGCTGTGGAAAAGGACCCTGACCTGAAGGTGCTGATGACATCGGGCTTCACCGAGGCGGCGATGCGCGACGAAGAGCTTGCCGGAAAGTTCCAGCTTCTGAGCAAGCCCTATCGCCGGCAGGAGCTGGCGCAGCAGGTTCATCTGGCCCTGCGCGGGGCGGCCTGAGTAGGTTTACGAGGGATTAACGACGTAATTTTCTGGCCACCGTTAAGCGCGCTTTAAGCACGGGGTGGTGGAATTGAAGACGGTTCGCGGCGGGGGCATGCGCTCCCTGTCTTTTGGCAGAGGCGAGACATGAGTGAACAGCCCCTGATCTGTGTCATCGACGACGATGAATCCGTGCGTCAGACGGTGGGGCGTATTTTGCGCGGCGCCGGTTATGCGGTGGTCGATGCGAGAGACGGCGAGATCGGATTGCGCGTGATCGAACGCGAACTGCCCGCGATGATCGTCACCGATATCGTGATGCCCAATCGCGAAGGCATTGAAACCATTCGTGAAGCCAAGCAACGTTTTCCGGCTATTCCGATCATCGCGATCTCTGGCGGCGGACGCCTGGGGCCGGATGGATTTCTGGAGCTTGCGGTCAAGCTTGGCGCCGACGATTGCCTTGCCAAGCCTTTTCGCCCTGAAGAATTGCTCGACAAGGTTTCACGTCTCCTGAAGCCGCAAACCGCCACCGCTTGAGTTCTGCCCAGATGAGCGCCGACGCCCAGACCCAGGTACCTTCATCCGGCGCCAGCACGTTCTCGATCCGCCATCTGGATTCGCTGCTCGATCAGATCGCCCATCCCAAATTGATGGAGGAGGGGCAGGTCAATATCATCAGCATCCTTGCGGTGCGCGAAAAACTCGCCGGCCGCTGGGATCGCTCTTGCGATAACATCTACGAGCGCATTGAAAAGCAGATCGGACGGCAGCTTGGCGCTTCGGATTATCACTGCCGGATATCGGATACCGACTATCTCCTGTCTTTCCCCGGCGACACGCGCCAGTCCGCACAGCTTCGTTGCATGCGCATCTTGCAGGAATTGCTCGAACTCTTTCTCGGGCAGTTTTCACTGGAGCAGATCGATATCCGAGCGGTCACCGGCCGCGAGGGTGAAACGTTGACGGCAGAGATCGTGGATATCGCAGCACTTCATAGCATGTCGGGAGGCGCCGCGCCCCAACCTGCGGCCACGACCGCGCCTTTGGGAAGCACGATTGGTGGTGCGCCGCGCCCATCGTTCGAACCGCTTAGTATCGGCAGTCGCACGTTGCATCTGGATTTTGAATTCCGCCCGATCTGGGATTTGCGGCATGATGCGATATCCTCGTTCTCGCTCAACGCGATTGCGGAGACCGATCAAAGCCGTTCACTGGGAGAAGCGCGTGCCGACCGTTCGCAGCTCAATCCCGACGAATTGACGGCGATCGATCTTGCGGCGGCAAAATATGGCGCCGAAACGCTTACCTATCTTTTCCGCAAGAAGAGCCGCTTCATTCTTCACTTCCCATGTTCATATGAGACGCTGGCCAGTTCGCGCGCGCGGCCACAATTCCTCGAAGCGATCAAATCCTTCGCGCCCGAGCTTCGCCGCTATATTGCGTTCGAGTTGTACGACCTTCCCTCCGGCGTGCCGCAATCGCGATTGTCGGCGTTGGTGACGATGCTCAATCCGTTCGGTCGCGGTGTCATTGCCTGCGTGCGTGCCCAGCGCGTGGGATCGCTTTCGCTGCGTGGCTGCGGACTTCTTGGCACTGCGGTCGAACTCGATCCCGTTGGAATGCCTGAAGCGGAAGTGTTCGTGCGCATCGGAAATTTCCGCGAGCGGGCGCATATGGCGGGCGAGCAACTTATCGCCTATGGCGTCAACACTCGTAGCCTGGTCATGGCTTGCTGGTCGATGGGGCTCACACATATCAGCGGTGATGCCATCGCGCCTGCTTGCGCGATGCCGTATCAGATGTCGCGTTTCCGCGCGATGGATCTTTATCGCGCCTGATCGTCTGTTCGACGTACCGTGACAGTAAGTCCCTCATCGGGACATTGAGCGCGTCGACCCAAATCAATATGCTTTGAATCGTCCTTACCGGAATTTGTCCGGCGGTTTTCGCTTCGGCGATCTGGGCATTGCACCGGGAAGGCCTATTTGATGGGGCCGCCGCTGCCATGTTTCCCCCGGTATTGCGCCGTGAAATCTTGATTTTGCTTTGCCTTAAGGCGGCGTTGCTCGTTGCGCTTTATCTGTTGTTTTTCTCGCCGTCGCATCAGACCACCGTCACATCCTCCGCATTGAGAATGCGTATCACGGACAGCCAGCAGCCCTAAAAGGAGCGGCTTATGGATATTGTTGAATTGTCGCGTCTGCAATTCGCCGTCACCGCGCTGTATCACTTTCTTTTCGTGCCGCTCACGATCGGTCTTTCCGTGCTCCTGGGCATCATGGAAACCGTCTATGTGATGACGAACAAGCCGGTTTGGCGCGATATCACAAAATTCTGGGGCATTCTGTTCGGTATCAACTTCGCCATGGGTGTGGCCACCGGTATCACAATGGAGTTCCAATTCGGCACCAACTGGGCTTATTACTCGCATTATGTGGGCGATATTTTCGGTGCGCCGCTCGCCATCGAAGGATTGATGGCGTTCTTCCTCGAAGCGACGTTCGTCGGGCTTTTCTTTTTCGCCTGGGACAAGCTTTCCAAGGTTCAGCATTTGATTGCGACCTGGGCGCTTGCCATCGGCACCAATTTTTCAGCGCTGTGGATTTTGATCGCCAATGGTTGGATGCAATATCCGGTTGGCGCCCATTTCAACGCCGACACGATGCGCATGGAAGTTTCGGATTTCATGGCAGTGTTGTTCAATCCTGTGGCGCAGGCGAAGTTCGTGCACACGGTCAGTGCGGGTTACGTCACCGGCTCGGTGTTCGTTCTGGCGATTAGTGCGTGGTATCTGCTCAAAGGGCGCAACGTCGAATTCGCAAAGCGGTCCATGACGGTTGCCGCCAGTTTTGGTCTGGCATCGGCTTTGTCTGTCGTCGTGCTGGGCGATGAGTCCGGTTACACCGCAGGCGAGAACCAGAAAATGAAGATCGCCGCAATCGAAGCGATGTGGCAGACAGAACCTGCGCCTGCATCGTTCACGCTTTTCGGTTTGCCGGATCTGGCAACGCACACCACGAAGTACGAGATCAAGGTGCCGTGGGTGCTTGGGCTGATCGCCACGCGTTCGGCGGACACGCCGGTGCCCGGCATCAGTCAGCTTGTGCAGGAGGCCGATACGCGGATTCGCGATGGGTTGATCGCCTACAACACGTTGAAGGACATCAAGGCCGATCCCAAGGATGAAGCGCTGCGCGCCAAGCTGGATGAGCACATCAGCAATCTTGGTTACGCCTTGCTGTTGAAACGAATTCGCCCGGATATTGAAAATGCTACGCCTGTACAAATTCAGGCGGCTGCGAACAGTACAATTCCCGATGTGCCGGTGCTCTTTTGGTCGTTCCGTTTCATGGTCGCCTTCGGGTTCTGGTTCATCTTCCTGTTTGCCATCGCTTTCTGGCTTTCGGCCAGGCGCACGCTTGATCGATACCGGATGTTTCTTTGGGCCGCGTTTCTCACCTTGCCGTTGCCGTGGCTTGCGGCCGAATTGGGTTGGGTCGTCGCCGAATATGGGCGGCAGCCTTGGGTGATCGAAGGTGTTCTGCCGACGGCGCTTGGTGTTTCTTCGACAGAAGCGGGCAATGTTCTGTTCAGCCTGCTTGGGTTTGTCTTTTTCTATTCGGCGCTCTTGGTTGTCGATCTCTATCTGCTCGTCAAATACATCCGTCTTGGTCCCGATGCGCCGCCACACTCGCCTGCGCGCATGGCCGAAATCGCCGCGGAGTAGTTGCCATGACCGAATATGAAATCCTTCGTCTCATCTGGTGGGCACTGCTTGGCATTCTGTTGACTGGGTTCGCCGTTATGGACGGGTTCGATCTGGGAACGGCGGCGTTGTTGCCCTTTGTCGCCCGTACCGATACCGAGCGCCGCATGGCGATCAACACGGTCGGCCCGGTATGGGAAGGTAATCAGGTGTGGTTCATCGTTGGCGGCGGCTCGATCTTCGCCGCGTGGCCGGCGCTCTATGGGGCCAGCTTTTCCGGCTTCTATCTGGCGATGTTCCTGGTGCTGGCTACGCTGATCTTGCGGCCGGTGGGGTTCAAATTCCGTAGCAAGGTGGACGCGCCGCTCTGGCGTGGGTTTTGGGATTGGGCGCTGTTCGCGGGCGGTGTTGTGCCTTCGCTCGTGTTCGGGGTGGCGTTCGGCAATTTGTTTGAAGGTGTGCCGTTCGGGTTTGATTCCGATCTGCGGTTTCATTCTTCCATCACGCTGATATCGCTGCTCAACCCATTTGCGCTGGTGGCGGGGCTTGTGAGCCTAAGCATGATCGTTCTGCACGGCGCAGCCTGGCTCAACCTCAAAAGCGATGGACTGTTGAAAGCGCGGGCGGCGGGCGTCATGCCCTATGCGGCGCTTGCGTTCGGTTTGCTGTTTGCGATTGCCGGCTTCTGGGTTTCGCGGCTGGAAGGGTATCAGATCGTCGGGCAAATCGCGCATGACGGACCTTCCAATCCCCTGTTGAAGACGGTGACGCGCAGCACTGGGGTATGGTTTGGAAATGCTTCGAACCGACCATTGCTTTGGCTGACGGTGATTGCGGCTTATGCGGGCGCGGTGTTGGCTGTTCTGCTGCGCAGGCGCCCAGGCCTCGCATTTCTGGCTTCTGCATTTGTGCCGATAGGGACAATCGCCACGGCTGGTGCGGCGCTCTTTCCGTTCCTGCTTCCGTCGTCACTCGATCCCAATGCAAGCCTGACGGTTTGGGATGCGTCTTCCAGCAAGCTGACACTGGCAGTCATGCTGGGTGCGGTGGTGCTTCTGCTGCCGATCATTCTGGCTTACACGGCCTGGGTCTATCACGTGCTGCGCGGGCCGGTGCGGGAAGAAGACATCACGCGTGACTCCAACACGGCTTATTAGGAGCGAAAAACCATGTGGTATTTTTCCTGGGTGCTTGGTCTTGGCTTCGCGGTAACGCTCGCCGTGCTCAACGCAATGTGGCTTGAGGCTCGCGCAAGCAACGACCAGAAGTGATGGCTCGCCGCGCCACGAGTTCCCGCAGGCCGCACTCGCCTCATTCAAACGAGTTAGTGCTCAAGTGACGCATAATGGGGTGGTCTGGGCACCGCTCTCGCGTCGGCCGGTTCCTCTTGCCCGCTTTCCCGTGTGCTCCGTTGAATCCGGGAATTATCCAGTTCTCCCAAATACCTAGCGTGACGCTGACGGTTTTCTGGGCAAACGCTGCAATCCGCGCCACGCGGGGATTTTGCGAAAAGGGTTAAGTCCGCGAGGTCTTCGGCGCGAGCGCGAGACAGTTTTGGAAACGCTGCGGAATCATGAGGTTAGAGGAAGCCTCGTATCGTGGCTTTTTTCTAACAGCTGTCACAATTCCAAAATCCCTGTAGTTTCAAAGAGAAGGTGGCGATCTGGCCGCCGATTCCGTTGCCTCTTTTCTGGCCCCGCTGATACATTGGGCAGATAATGTACGGGTCGGCTTAGGCCCGTTAACGGGCTGTTGGGGTAAATTTGCGTGGGCACGCGTTCTTTTCGCCGTGCATGCTTGGCGCGTTGTGGCGTTAGCGCTGCAATGGTTGCGTTTGGCTGGGCTCTGCCAAGCGTGACGCGGGCTGCGCCTGTCAATCTTCCGGGCGCCGTTCAACCAGGGCACGAGCGCACGCTTCCCCAGCCGCAGGAAATTCCCGATATCGATTTCAGCGTGGAGGCGCCGCATCGCTCGGCCGTGCCACGCGCCGTCGACGAGATCCGTTTCAAGGTTCTCGGCATCAAGATCGAAGGCACGACGATCATCAGCGCCGAGAACTTCCGGCCGCTCTATCAGGGTTTGATCGGCAAGGAAGTGTCGCTGCGCGATGTCTTCGATGTCGCCGATGGAATCGAAAAGCAGTATCGCGCTGCCGGTTATCTGCTGGTGCGTGCCTATGTTCCGCCGCAGCATGTCAATGACGGCATCTTCACGATCCGCGTGGTCGAAGGGTTTGTCGACACCACGTCCGTCGATGGCGGCAACGAAGCCACGCGCGAGTTGGTGAAAAACTATACCAATCCCATCATCCGCCAGAAGCCACTGCGTAGCGAAACGATCGAACAGGCGCTGTTGCTGGCGAACAATATTCCCGGCGTCACGGCAACCGGTGTGTTGAGCCCTTCGCCCAACGTGCCGGGTGCGGCCAATCTGGCCGTCAATGTCACGCAACCCACCGTGAGCGGGTCGCTTTCATCCATGAACCGCGGATCGCAATATACCGGCGTCTGGACGGTTTCGGGCGCTGCCGCCTATCGCGGGCTTGCGGGCGCGGACGAACTCAACGCCGCCTTCACCTGGGCGCCGTTCAATTTTAACAAGCAGGTCGCGGGTCAGCTCCGTTACGTCACGGAGATTGGCGACGACGGTTTGGCCGGATCGCTTTTGGGGGCGGTTTCGCATGGTGCGCCAGGTGGCTCGCTGGGACCGGCGGAAGTGCGCACCGATAGTTGGGCAGTGGGGCCGCGGGTTTCTTATCCGCTCAGCCGTTCGCGTTCGGATACGCTGACGCTCGACGGCGGCGTTACCTTTCAGGATGCGAAGGTCGATATCCTTGGCGTCGGTATCAGCCACGACAAATGGCGCGTCGCCGATGTCAGCCTGGCTTATGCGAGCCGCGATTTTCTTGCCGGCAATTTCAGCGGCACACTGGATGTTGCGCAAGGGCTGCCCATTCTGGGCGCCACGCCGAACCATTCTCCCGATCTTTCCATCGGCGGCAGCACGACCTTCACCAAGGCAACATGGCTTGGCCGTTATACCAAGAGCCTTGGCAGCGATGTGAGTGTGGCGGTTGCGAGCAATGGCCAGTATTCCTTTTCGCCGCTGATCACCGGCGAGCAAATTCTTTTCGGTGGAGCGCAGATCGGCCGGGGTTACGAACCCGGCGCGATTTCCGGCGACAGCGGTTTGGGCGGATCGTTCGAACTTCGTTACGACACGCGGCTCGACGATCTGGCGATCAAGAATCTCGAACCTTACGCGTTCTTCGATGTGGCGAAGGTCTGGAACAAGGATCGCCCGCCTGCTTTAGGGTTGCCGCTCTCCAACTTCTCGATTGAATCGACCGGCATCGGTCTGAGGTTCTGGTTTCCGTACAGCATTTATCTGGCTGTGGAAGGTGCGCGCACGTTGCGGCCCGTTCCCGGCAGCGACAATGGCAGGGCTGTCAACAAAGCCCTGCTCGATCTTGCGATAGCGTTCTGAGGCCGGGAGAGGAAGATGAACCGGACGACATCAGGCGTGTTGAAGGGGCTGCTGCTGGTGACGAGCGCACTGGTGGCTTCCACCGTGCTCGGTTCAAGCGCTGCGCGTGCGGGTGGGCCCACAGGTGGATCGGTGGTTGTCGGCAGTGCGACGATCTCCACGCCCAGCAGCACTTCGACAGTCGTCAATCAGAGCAGCAACAAGGCGCTGATCAATTGGGATGCGTTCTCGATTCCGGGCGGTTCATCGGTGGTGTTCAACCAGCCGACGGCAAGTTCGATTACCGTCAACCGCGTTATCGGGCCCAATGCTTCCGCCATCGATGGGCGGCTTCTGGCGAACGGCAATGTCTGGTTGATCAATTCCAACGGCATCCTGTTCGGGCAGGGTGCGCAGGTGAATGTCGGTGGTTTGCTGGCGACCACGTCTGACATCGATGACGATGATTTCCGTAACAATCGTTTCCGTTTCACCAAACCGTCCGCCAATCCTGATGCCGCCGTCATCAACAAGGGCACGATCACGGTGGGGCAGGGTGGTTCGATCATCCTGTCCGGTTCGCGGGTTTCCAACGAAGGGGTGATCAAGGCGGATCTGGGATCGGTCGTGCTGGGCGGGGCACGGACTTTCAGCATCGATCTGTATGGCGACAATCTGATCCGTTACCAGATCGGTGAGCCGGTTACAGAGGCGCCGAAGGGTGCGGACGGCAAGCCCGCTGCGCTGTTTTCGAATTCCGGAACAATATCGGCCTCGGGCGGTACGGTTCTGATGACGGCGCGCGCTGTGCGCAACGTCGAAAACAACGTCATCAACAACACCGGCGTCGTGGAAGCCAACAGCGTTTCCACCCGAAACGGCGAAGTCATTCTCGATGCCGGGACCGATGGTACGGCGGATGTGGGCGGCACGATCTCCGCTTCCGGTGCGAATGCGGGGGAAACGGGCGGTGCCATTTCCGTCACCGGCGGCACGGTGAATGTAAGCGATGGCGCGAAACTGGATGCTTCCGGCGACAGCGGCGGCGGCAAGATCGAGATTGGCGGCGGGCTGCATGGCCAGGGGATGATCGCCAATTCGCAGATCACGAATGTCGGCAAGGCGACGATCACGGTCGATGCCAAGACTAGCGGCAACGGCGGCAGCGTGGCCATCTGGTCGAACGGCCAGACAACATTCAACGGAAACGCTAGCGCGAAAGGCGGCGTGACTGGCGGCGATGGCGGCACGGTTGAAACATCCGGCGGCAACCTTCAGGTGGGAAGCAATGCGGCGGTCGACACGTCGGCCCCCAACGGCCTGACCGGAATATGGCTTCTGGACCCCACCAACATCAACGTTTCCACCGGCGGTACAGACGATATCAACGGATCGAATATGAGCCCGGCGACGATCATTGCCGCGCTGTCGTCCACAAACGTCTTCCTGGAAGCCACCAACGACATCACGATCAACAGCGCTATCTCTTATTCCAGCTCGCATTCGTTCTCGCTGTTCGCTTCTGGCGATCTGACGTTCAACGCATCGGTCCAAAATTCGGGCAACGGTTCCATTACCGGCGTTGGTGGATGGGATCCGGCAGGTAGCGGAACGGCGCTCGGCAATGCCGGATCGTTCGGAAACAATGGCGGTTCGATCTATCTAGGCGGTTCGAGCGCTACGGGCGGCGTCGCTGTCGGCAGTGTGGGCGGTCTCACCCGCATGTTCGGCGACGCCGTGTTGCTTGATGCGACGAACGGCTATGCGCAGTTGGGATATCACGACGTCACGGGCGGCGACATCGATGTCCATGCATTGGGCGCATTGACGCTGGCGGGTGGAGTGTCCCGCACGGCGCAAGTCGGAAACGGCTCGACTTTTGGTTCGACGTCGGGCGGCGGCGCTATCAGCCTTACGGCGCCTTCCATTGTGAGTTCGGGAACGGGTTACGTCGCCGGCCAATCGGCGGACATCGTGCTGACCAGCGATGGCAGCGATGGCGGCGCGGTGGGTTCTGTGGCCAACCCGCTCCAAGTGGCGGTGGCGCAGCTCGCAATCCAAACCGATGGCGCCAATGCTTACGTCAAATCTCCGGGAGCGGGCCTTTCGATCGGCGTGGGTACCGACGGGATCGACGTTGGAACGGGCGTGCTGAGCATCGTCGCGGCCGGACCGATTACGCAGACACGTTCGATAGTGGCCGCGTCGGTGAATCTTTCGGCGACGAACGGATCGATAACACTCAGCGACAGCGGCAACGCGTTCAACACGGCGGCTTTGACCACCGTTGCGGGCGATGTCACGCTTTATGACAGCACCGCGCTGACAACTACGAGCGCGAATGTCGACGGTGATCTTTCGCTTACGAGCGCAGGCGCCATCGGACAGACGGGTGCAATCCAGGCGGACGCGCTGAGCGTTACGACCACCAATGGCGAAATCACGCTGGCCAATACCGGGAATGCATTTGCATCGATCACATTGTCGGGGGGCGGTACGCACGGCGCCACGATCTACGATAAATCTGCGTTCAACATCGTGTCCGCAAGCGTGGCCACCACCTTGGCGCTTACGGGCGAAGGCGATATCCAGCAAAGCGGTGCACTTCATGCGAACACGCTGAACGTGACGTCGACCGGTGGCGTTATCACGCTGATCAACACCGGCAATGCGTTCAACGCCACCTCGGTGACGACTTCGACCGGCGATGCCTCCCTTTACGATGCCTCGGCGCTGACTGTTGCGAGCGCATCGGTGAACGGCAATCTCTCGCTCTCCAGCGCAGGGACGATAGGGCAGACGGGGGCGATCCATGCTGCTGCTCTGAACGCCGCAAGCACGGGTGGTGCGATCACGCTAACCAATTCGGGCAATGCGTTCGCGGCGGCATCGCTTTCTACCGTGGGATCGTTTAGTGCTTCGCTTTATGACGGTTCGGCGTTGACGATCTCCAGTGCCAGCATCGGCGGCGACCTCGTGTTGACGGGCGGATCGTCTATCGGCCAGAGCGGTGCGATCCATTCGAACAAATTGAACGTCTCGGCCAGCGGCGCAATTTCACTGACCAATACCGGCAACACGTTTGGCCCGGTAACGATAGTGACGTCGGGGCTATTCGATGCGTCGCTTTACGATGCCTCGGCGTTGACCGTCGCGAGCGCCAATGTTGGTGGTGCGCTGATGCTAACCGGCGCTGCGGGGATCAGCCAGACGGGCGCGATTGTCGCGAGCGCGCTTAATGCGATCACGACGAACGGCGCTATCGTTCTCACCAATTCCGGTAACAGCTTCGCAACGGTCAGCCTTTGGACGTCGGGCTCCGATAACGCCACGCTGTTCGATTCTGTGAATTTCGTTGTCTCCGGCGCGAATGTTGGTGGCGCGTTGAGCCTCACAGGCGGCGGCTCCATAGGCCAGACGGAGGCCATTCATGCGGCATCGCTGAGCGCCACGACCACGAACGGGGCGATTGATCTTTCCAACACGGGCAACGCGTTCGCCACCGCGACGTTGACGACGGCGGGCGCCGACGACGCTTCTCTCTATGATTCCGCGGCGCTCTCTATAGTGAGTGCGACTGTCGGCGGCGATCTCACACTCGCTGGCGCTTCTTCGATTGGACAGAGCGGTGCCATTCATGCGGCTTCGTTGAATGTTTCGACCACGAGTGGCCCGATCACGCTGACCAACGCTGGCAACAGCTTCGGCCCGCTGACGGTGGCGACGGGTGCATCCGGCGATGCGTCGATTTACGACGCGCCCAATCTGGTTGTCGCCTCCGCGAATGTTGGCGGTACGCTGACGTTGTCGAGTGGCGGGTCTATCAGCCAGACCGGCGCCATTCACGCGGGGACGCTCAACGCCACCACGACACACGGCGCCATCACTTTGACCAACGCCGGTAACACATTCGCCACGGCTACGTTGGCGACAGGTGGTTCGGACGATGCTTCGCTCTATGATGCGTCGAACCTGACCGTTTCCAGCGCGAATATTGGTGGCACGCTGGCCTTGTCGGGTGGTGGCTCTATCGGTCAAGCAGGCGCCATCCATGCGGCCGCTTTGAACGTATCGACGACGGGTGGGGCGATCGTTCTTTCAAACACAGCAAACAGTTTTGCCTCGGCAACGACTGCGACGAGCGGAACAGATGATGCCACGCTCTACGACGCTTCCGCGCTGAGTATCACAAGCGCGAATGTGGGCGGAACACTGAACTTGACGAGCGCGGGCGCAATCAGTCAGGCGGGTGCCATTCATGCGGCGGTGTTGAACGTTACGTCCACTGGCGGTGCGATTACGCTGTTGAACACGGGCAATGCGTTCAACACGGCGAGCCTGACCACATCCGGTGCCTATGATGCGTCGCTTTACGACGCGTCCAACTTGACGATCTCCGGCGCCAATATCGGGGGCGATCTGGCGTTGTCCGGCGGCGGTTCGATTGGGCAATCGGGCGCAATCCATGCGGATGCGCTGAGCGTTGTCACCACGCACGGCTCAATCGCTCTCAACAATACCGGAAATACGTTCAACACGCTTACGGTGTCGACGGCCGGTGCCGATGACGCGTCTTTCTATAATGCCTCCGCATTGACCGTGACGAGTGCCAATGTTGGTGGAACGCTGACATTGGCCGGTGCATTGGCCCTCGGGCAAAGCGGTGCCGTTCACGCGGCAGCGTTGAACGTTTCCACCACGGGCGGCGATATCGTGTTGACCAATACCGGCAACACGTTCGCATCGGCGACCATATCGACGTCGGCTAATCATGACGCGACGCTTTATGATGCGTCTTCGCTTATTGTTTCTAGCGCCACTGTCGGGCGTGTGCTGACGCTCACGGGCGCTGGTTCCATTGGCCAGACCGGGGTGATCCATGCGGCGACGTTGAATGTTACGACGACCGGTGGGCCAATTGCGTTGACGAATACGGGAAATGCTTTCGACACTGCCACATTGTCGACTTCTGGAAGTAACGATGCGGCGCTGACAGATTCAACGAACCTTGTCATAGCGAGCGCCACGGTCGGCGGCACGCTGACATTGACGGGTGGTGGTTCGATTGGTCAAACCGGTGCGATACACGCAGCGGCAGTGAACGTCGCCACGACCGGTGGGCCGATCAATCTCACGAACGCGGGTAACGCATTCGGCACGGCCGCTATCGGAACGTCGGGCACGGACAACGTTTCGCTTTCCGATTCCGTGAATCTGACCATCGCCAGTGCAGATGTCGGTGACACTCTTACGCTCACGGTTATGGGCTCAGTCGGCCAAACAGGGGCTATTCACGCGAATGCCCTGACGGTTACCGCCGATACGATTGCCCTTACCAATTCCGGCAACGCTTTCCACACGGCCACGCTCACGGCATCCGGCTCGGTATCGCTTTACGATTCTATCGATCTGACGGTTGTCGGCGCGAATATCGGCAGCGATCTGAACTTGTCGGGTAATGGAGCGATCGGCCAGACGGGTGCGATACATGCAGATGCACTGAGTGTCACCACGACAGGCGGCGTCATTACGCTCACCAATACCGGCAACACCTTCGACACGGTAGCATTGTCGACGTCCGGAACTTACGATGCGTCGCTCTATGACCTTTCCAATCTCATCGTCACCAGCGCGACGGTTGGCGGTGATATGAACCTGACTGGTGGTGGTTCTATCGGCCAAACGGGCGCCATCCACGCTAATGCCTTAAACGTGACCGCAACGGGCGGCCCAATTCTGCTGACGAATACCGGCAACACGTTCCATGCCGCGAGCCTGGCGACTTCCGGTTCCGACGATGCGTCGCTTTACGATTCCATCGGTCTTGCGCTTTCCCGTGCCAGCGTTGGCGGCGATCTCACGCTCGCAAGTGGTGGCACGATCAGCCAGACCGGCGCTATCCACGCTACGTCGTTGAACGTGGCTACGACGAACGGTTCGATTTCCCTGACGAATGTGGGCAACGCGTTCGGCCCCCTGACGGTTTCCACAGGCGGCAGCGATGACGCCACGCTTTATGACTCCGTCAATCTCGTTGTCGCCGGTGCGAATGTCGGTGGCACGCTGACGCTGTCCAGCGCCGGATCCATCGGGCAGACGGGTGCCATTCATGCGGCGGCGCTGAACGCATCCACCACCGGTGGCGATATTGTTCTAACGAACACAGGCAATGTCTTCGCCACTGCGACGCTCTCCACGCAGGGATCGGACGATGCCACACTTTATGACTCCACCGATCTCGTTATCGCTGGCGCCACCATTGGTGGAACACTAACGCTTTCGGGCGGCGGCGCTATCAGCCAGAGCGGTGCAATCCATGCGGCGGCATTGAACGTTTCCACCGCTGGTGGCGATATCTCGCTGACGAATGCTGGCAATGCATTTGCCGTCACAACGGTTTCGACCGATGCAGCCGGCGATGCCACGCTCTACACCACCTCCAATATGATCGTTGCCAGCGCCAATGTTGGCGGCACGCTCACGCTGTCCGGCGGCGGTTCGATTGGGCAGACGGGCGCTATTCACGCGGCGTCGCTGGATGCCAGCACAACGCATGGCGACATTTTGTTGACCAATACGGGCAATGCGTTCGGTACAGCCACGCTTTCGACCGCAGGATCGGACAACGCCTCGCTATACGATTCCGTCAACCTGACAATCGCCAGCGCCGCGATTGGCGGTACTCTGATGTTGACCGGTGCTGGCTCGATCGGCCAGGCGGGTGCCATTCTTGCTGCCGTTTTGAACGTGACCACCGCCAATGGCGGAATCACTCTTCTCAACACCGGGAATAGTTTTGCCACTGCTGCGCTTTCCACGTCCGGAAGCGACGGCGCTTCGCTTTATGACGCGACCAATCTGAGCATCGTGAGTGCCAATGTTGGCGGCACGCTGATGCTTTCTACAGGCGGCGCGATCAGCCAGTCGGGCGCGATCCATGCGGCGGCCCTGAACGTCTCGACGGCGGGCGGCGCGATCACGCTGGCAAACACAGGAAACACCTTCGGCCCGGTTTCGGTGTCGACGTCCGGCTCCGACAGCGCTTCGCTCTACGATCTTTCCAATCTCGTCATTGAGAGCGCCGCAGTTGGTGGCGATCTCACATTGTCGAGTGCCGGGTCCATCAGTCAGACGGGAGCAATTCATTCGAACGGGCTGGCCGCCACCGCTGCGGGCGGAACCGTTGTCCTGACCAATTCCGGCAATGCCTTCAACACAACGAATTTGACGACGTCGGGAGCGTTTGGTGCGTCTCTTTACGATGCATCCAGCTTGACGATTGCTGCTGCATCTATCGGCGGTGATTTGGCCCTGTCCGGTGGAAGCTCCATTGCGCAGAGCGGCGCGATCCATGCGAACGGACTCTCCGTTGCGACCACAAACGGTTCTGTAACGCTCAACAACACCGGCAATAGTTTCAACACGCTTATTGTGTCGGTTGCCGGCACTGACAACGCTTCGCTGTATGACGCTTCGGCATTGAGCGTGACGAGTGCCAATGTAGGTGGGACACTTGCTTTGTCCGGCGAAGCATCCATTGGACAGACCGGTGCGATACATGCCGCGGCATTGAATGTAGCGACCATGGGCGGCGCCATCGTCCTCGCCAATGCCGGCAATGCGTTCGGAATGACAACGGTCTCTACCTCCGGCACCGACAATGCGACGCTATATGATGCTTCTGCGCTTACGATTGCGAGCGGAAACGTTGGTGGTACGCTAACCCTTTTGGGCGGTAACGGGATCGGCCAATCTGGTGCAATCCAGGCGGGTGCGTTGAATGTTTCCACGACGCATGGCGCGATCCAGTTGACGAATGCGGGTAACAGTTTCGCCACTGTCACCATTTCGACCGCCGGTCCGGATGCTGCTTCGATTTCGGATTCGGTCGCTTTGACGATTGCGGGCGCGAATGTCGGTGGTGGGTTGGCGTTGACGGGCGGTGGAGCGATCACTCAGTTTGGGGCCATTCATGCGGGTAGTCTGAATGTGAGCACCACTGCTGGCTCCATCACGCTCACCAATTCCGGCAACACGTTTGGTCCGCTGACGGCTTCTACATCCGGCTCCGACAATGCTTCGCTTTCTGATGCTTCGGCGTTGGTGCTTGCGGGTGCCAATGTGGGTGGCGCGCTCACGCTTTCGGGCGGTAGCACCATTAGCCAGACCGGCGCGCTTCATGCAGCATCAGTGAGCGCCACCACGACTAACGGGGTGATCGATCTTTCCAATACCGGAAACACTTTCGGCACGGCGACCCTTGCAACCTCGGGATCGGACAACGCGGCCCTCTATGACGGTTCGATATTGACGATTGCCAGTGCATCCATTGGCGGAGATCTGACGCTTTCGGGCGGTGGCTCCATCGGTCAGAGCGGCGCTATTCATACGCATGCGTTGAACGTCAGCTCAACGGGCGGGGCGATCAATCTCGGCAACATCGGCAACACCTTCAATATGCTGACGGTTTCGACCGTCGGATCGAACGCTGCGTCGCTTTACGATGCGTCGGCATTGATTGTCGCCAGTGCCAATATTGGCGGTGCGCTGACACTTACGTCCGGTGGAGCGTTGGGGCAGAGCGGGGCGATCCACGCGAGCGCTCTGAACGCTACCACCACAAGCGGCAATATCACGCTGACAAATACGGGCAACGGCTTTGCAACCGTTTCGCTTACGACGTCCGGCACCGATAACGCATCGGTTTATGATGCGTCTGCGTTGACCGTTGCGGGTGCCGTCGTTGGCGGTTCGCTCAACGTTTCCAGCGGTGGTGCGATCAGTCAGTCCGGCGTCATTCAGACCAACAATCTCACCATTGCATCCACCGGTGGCGCGATCACGCTCAATGTGGCGGGCAACGCGTTCAATACGATCAACGTTTCGACATCGGGCACGAACAGCGCGGCGATTTACGATTCGTCTGCTTTGACGGTTGCCGGTGCGAATGTGGGCGGCGGTCTGACGGTGCTTTCGCAGCACGATCTGACGTTCGTGTCTTCCGTGCAGGCCAAGACCGGTCTGCTGGCCGTTGCAGGATGGGACGGAACGACGACCGATCCGGCAGCACTTGTCGCCGGCAATGCTTTTGGAAACGGTGGCGGAAGCATCGTCATCGGTGGGGCAGGGGCGACGGGAGATGTCGCTGTCGGCAGCCAAGGCGGCACCACCACGGTGGCGGGCGCCAATGTTAGCGTGACGGCGACCAATGGGTACGCCCAACTCGGCTATCACGGCGCGGGAACCGATGCGATTAGCGTTTATGCCAAGGGCAATGTCACGCTGACCGGTGGTGCCCAAACGGCCCGCTTTGCACAGATCGGAAACGGCGGTTATCAGCTTTCGGTCAATCAGAGCGGCGACATATATATAAGTGCGACAGGCGCTATCGCGCTCAATGGCGGGGCGGGTCAAGCAGCCTATGCGCAGATTGGCCATGGCGGTGCGCAGAGCAATTCCAACACGAGCGGTTATAGCGACACCGGTCTTGTCACCGTGATTGCCAACACCGC